>ERZ791868.177-NODE-177-length-69516-cov-2.755949_pt1 | contig 69516 bp, 53 predicted proteins | sample MGYA00510281_ERZ791868 | MGnify/ENA primary metagenome ERZ791868 (study PRJEB30046, sample SAMN00792046) | human gut metagenome | study: EMG produced TPA metagenomics assembly of the A metagenome-wide association study of gut microbiota in type 2... | reverse complement strand
TGGCTCCCCGAGTTGGGTTCGAACCAACGACCTGCGGATTAACAGTCCGTCGCTCTACCGACTGAGCTATCGGGGAATCGAGGTTGAGAAATATACACAATCAGAAAATAAAACGCAAGAGCATGCGCGAAAAAGTGAAAATCAATCTTTAGAAACCATAGAGTAGCGACGTATTTTCGTATGGGGCTTTGTCGGAACAAGTTCTGGAAGGGTCTGAGATTTTAGGTGAAAAGGAAGGAAAATTTCATTAAAATGGGACGGTTCTAAAAGATGTGTGACCCCGTGGTGAAACAGGATATCACGATAGCCTCCTAAGCTGTAATTCTGGGTTCGAGTCCCGGCGGGGCCGCCATTGTCGACATTAGAAAAATTTAAAGCACATCTCCATGCGCCTGAGATTAAGTTGTCTCAGGCGATCTCGGTTTTGGTAAACGGATTATTTTTCAATGGCTACTAGCAAACGTTCTGAATACGGCGAATCCAGCATTAAAGTCTTAAAGGGGTTGGAACCGGTCAAACAACGCCCCGGCATGTACACCTTGACGGACAATCCTTTGCACATTATTCAAGAAGTTATCGATAACTCAAGTGACGAAGTATTGGCAGGGGGAGCTTCGCGCATTGAAGTGACGCTTCACACAGACGGCTCTGTCACGGTAACCGATGATGGTCGTGGTATTCCGGTTGGGCTGCATAAAGAAGAGGGGGTGCCGGCGGTTCAACTTGTGTTCACCCAACTTCACGCAGGCGGCAAATTTGAAAAAGAATCCGGCGGAGCCTATTCCTTTGCGGGCGGCTTGCATGGGGTCGGCGTTTCCGTTACCAATGCCTTGTCAACAAGATTGGAGGTGACCGTTTGGCGCGAAGGTAAAGAACACCGTATTGTGTTTGCCGATGGCAACGTTATCGAACCATTGACTAGCCAAAAAAGTCCCCGTCCGAAATCGGCTACCGGCACGCGAGTTCATGTGTGGCCTGATCCTAAGTATTTTGACAGTCCCAATATTCCCGTGGAGCAGCTCACGCGCTTGTTGCGCTCTAAAGCTGTGTTAATGCCCGGCTGCGAAGTGGTATTTAATAACGAAAAAACCGGCAACACGCAGACTTGGAAGTTTGAAGGCGGACTTCGTGAGTATTTACTCTCTGAGATGACGGCCGAACCCATGATCGCTCCTTTTGAATCGAGCGGCTATGCGACTGATGAGTCCATGGGCTTTGCTGTTGGCGAAGGTGCAAGTTGGGTGGTGGCATGGCAAGAAGAAGGGATGCCGGTTCGCGAAAGTTACGTCAATCTCATCCCAACTCCCGCGGGTGGCACACATGAATCCGGTTTGCGTGAAGGCCTTTACCTTGCGATGAAGGCTTTCATTGAGGCGCACGGACTGATGCAAAAGAACGTGAAGCTTTTGACCGAAGACGTTTTTGCCCGTGCGAGCGCCATTTTGAGTGCAAAGGTGCTCGACCCCCAATTCCAAGGCCAGACAAAAGAGCGCTTGAATAACCGCGACGCACTGCGTTTGGTGAGTAATTTTGTGCGTGCTCAGTTTGAGTTCTGGCTCAATGGTCACGTAGAAGAGGGTAAAAAATTAGCCGAACTCGTCATTAAGCAAGCTCAGGCCCGACAAAATTCAGCTAAAAAGGTCACAAAACGCAAAGGCTCAAGCGTAGCCGTTTTGCCCGGTAAGCTCACTGATTGCGAAAGTGAAGATATCAGTAAAAATGAACTTTTCTTAGTCGAAGGTGACTCCGCCGGTGGTTCTGCTAAAAAAGGCCGCAACAAAGACTTCCAGGCGATTTTGCCGCTGCGGGGCAAAGTTTTAAATACTTGGGAAGTCGATCGTGACCGTATTTTTGCCAATAATGAAATTCACGATATTTCTGTTGCGATCGGAGTCGACCCCCATGGCCCTGATGAAGAACCCGATTTGTCCGAACTTCGTTACGGCAAGATCTGCATCATGGCCGATGCGGATGTGGATGGCTCTCACATCCAAGTGTTGCTATTGACGCTCTTTTTCCGTCACTTCCCGGCGTTGATCAAAAAGGGCCATATTTTTGTGGCCAGACCGCCGCTTTTCCGTATGGATGTTCCGAAAACGGGAAGAAAGCCCGCCAGAACCATTTACTGTCTGGACGAAAGAGAACTTGCCGTTGAGCGTAAAAAACTCGAAAAAGAGAAAGTCAACATGGAAAAAGTGTCCGTGTCACGCTTTAAGGGTTTGGGGGAAATGAGCGATAAACAGCTCTGGGAAACGACCTTAAATCCCGAAACCCGCCGATTAATGCCGGTGACGTTTGGAGACATGACATTGTCGGAAAGCCGGGAAATGTTTGATATGTTGATGGGACGCTCGGAAGCCGCGATGCGCCGAGCATGGATGGAAAACAACGGTGATCAGGTTGAAGTGGATATTTAAGGAGATCGGACGTGAGCAATAAGCATACCGATGATTTGTTTTCGGCTGATCTTTTCGGCGAAGAAAACGTTGAGCAAAACGAAGAACAAAAAGCGCAGGAGTCAGTCACAGAGGAACCCGCCGAAGACGTTGTTGTGACTGAGGAAAAGGACGAGGGTGTGAGCGGCGAAGAATTGTCTTCGGAAAAATCTTCAGTTGAATCTCTTCAAGCAGAAAAAGCCGAGGATCTCGAAGACAAAGAGCAAGAAAACGAGCCCGAGGAAACGCCAGTACCCCTTGAAGCCCGCCCGGTGCTCTCAGGTGACGATGGTGAGCAGTTGACGCTTGCCCACTTTGCAAGCCACGCCTATCTCGAGTACGCCATGTCGGTGGTGAAGGGCCGTGCGTTGCCTGCCATCGGTGACGGTCAAAAGCCCGTGCAGCGCCGCATTCTTTATGCCATGCATGAGATGGGGTTGGGGCGTGCGGAAGCCAAAACGGTAAAGAGCGCCCGTGTGGTGGGTGATGTGTTGGGTAAATTCCACCCGCACGGCGATACCGCTGCTTATGACGCCATGGTTCGCATGGCGCAGGACTTTAATATGCGCTATCCCTTGGTGTTGGGCCAGGGTAATTTCGGCAGCCGAGATGGAGACGGCGCGGCGGCTATGCGTTACACAGAAGCTCGTCTGACCAAGATTTCCCGTCTGCTTCTCGACGAAATTGACGAGGGCACGGTGGACTTTATGCCCAACTACGATGGTGCCTTCCAAGAGCCGCAAATGCTGCCTGCGCGCTTGCCTTTTGTGCTTTTGAATGGATCAAGCGGTATTGCCGTCGGTATGGCCACGGAAATTCCGCCGCACAATATCAAGGAAGTGGCCGCAGCCTGTCTGATGCTTTTGGATAAGCCCGAGGCAACGCTCGATGATGTCATGACGGTATTGCCCGCACCAGACTTTCCGATGGGCGGACAAATTATCAGCAAAAAGGACGATATTCGAGATGCGTACCGGACCGGACGCGGCACACTGAAGGTTCGCGCACGTTACACGTTTGAAGAAATGCAACGCGGTCACTGGCGTTTAATTGTGACGGAGTTGCCGCCCAATACATCTGCTCAACGCGTGTTAAATGAAGTGGGCGAAATCACCAATCCGAAGGTCAGGCCCGGTAAAAAGACTTTGTCTGCCGAACAGCAGCAGGCTAAAGCCGCCATGTTGGCGCTTTTAGATACTGTTCGTGATGAAAGTGACAAGGAAACCCCCACGCGACTTGTATTTGAACCGAAAACCAAGAACGTGGACCGCGATGAGTTTGTGAACGCCCTTTTGGCTCAGACAAGTCTTGAGAGCAACGTTTCCATCAATCTTGTCATGGTGGGCTCAGACGGTAAGCCGCGTCAGAAGGCTCTTATCGACATTCTTAACGAATGGTTGGCTTTCCGCGTGCAAACGGTCCGTCGGCGCACGCAGTTTAGACTCACGAAGACCGTTGAACGCATCCATATTTTAGAAGGCCGTCATTTGGTGTACCTGAATTTGGATGAAGTGATTGCAATTATTCGTGAAGCCGATGATCCCAAAGAAGCCTTGATGGCGCGTTTCCCGTTAAGCGAAATCCAAGTCGAAGACATTTTGGAAATTCGCCTGCGCCAATTGGCTCGGTTGGTGGGTATCAAAATTGAAGCCGAATTGGCAGAACTCAATAAGACTAAGAGTTCACTTGAAAGACTGCTTGGTTCCGAAAAACTCATGAATAACCTCATTGCCAGGGAAATCGCTCAGGATGCCGCTGAATATGGCGATGAGCGTCGTACCTTGGTCGAAGAGGCCGCTCGTGCGGAAATGGGCCAGTCGGTGTTGGATGAACCCGTGACAGTGGTCATCAGTCAAAAGGGCTTTGTCCGCTCGCGCACCGGTCATGGCCATGACGCGACGGTGATGACTTATAAGATGGGTGACGCTTTTGGAGTGGCGTTCGAGTGTCGCACAACCGATCAAATGGTGGCGGTGGCCGACAACGGCCGTGTTTACACCATAGCGGTTTCAGATTTGCCGAGCGCTCGAGGTGACGGTCTGCCGGTTAACAGTTTCATTGATCTTGAAAAAGGAACAAACATCATCGGTTACTGCGTGGCTAAACCTGACGATCGTGTGGTGATGGCTACCAGTGAAGGGATGGGCTTTATTTGTCAGTTTAAAGACCTCTTTGCTCGAGTTCGTGCCGGTAAGAACTTCATCAAGGCACCCGAAAAAGGCGTGAAGATCCTGCCGCCTCAGGTGGTTGCCAACGGTCAAACACTCCTGGCTTGCTTGTCTGAAGAAGGCCGACTGCTCATTTATGACATGAATGAAGTAAGAACGCTTCCGGGCGGCGGCAAGGGCGTTGTTCTCATGGATCTTAATCTGACAGAAACGCTTCTTTTGGCTAAACCCATTGATGCCGAGGGTGTGCTCGTCACCGGAATCGGCCGCGGGGGCAAGGAAAGAGAATACGCTGTGAAAAAGGCCGTGCTTGAGTACCACATGGGTCACCGAGCCAGAAAGGGTAAACAGTTGGATATCCGCTGGAAAGCCACGGATTTGAAACCTTTACCAAAGAAAGAAGCTCAGACTGAGGATAGTCAGGATACTCCGCAAGAGCCATCCGAAACACTCTTTTAACGAAACTATCAGGGGGCTCCGGCCCCCTGAATTGTCTCTAGAACAGGTAACTGCCGTTAATTCCGATTTCGTACTTTGGTTTAACTACCTTTGAAGCAAACGCTGAAGCCTGTGCGCCGATGGCGAACTGTCGGTCTATTTGCCATTGACCGGAAAGTTTCAGATACCCCCAGGACTCCTGCAGATTCTCCGTCTTGAAGGTTTCGGCATTTCCATTTTCTTGTCCTTTAAGGGTCATGGATTGACCGAAGCGGTGAACCCAAGCAGCTTGGGCGTAAAGCGAAAGGGGAGCGCTGCCTGTTATCCGGTGGCCGGCCGTGACACCAATCTTCGTGATGGATTGATGCTCCTTTTCTGTTTGAAAAGAGACGCCTTCAAATGTGTTGGTGGGATCTCTTTTTATCCAATAGGTGTAGCCGCTTACAAACGGCTCGAAAAACCATTCACTGGAGAGTTCCGGATGAACGAATCCGAAATAAAGTCCAACGCCATAGGTTTGAGTATCCTCTTTAAAGTGGGAGCGTTTTCGGATTAGATCCGTGCCAAAAACACCGTCGGACGTGATCGAATGGTCCCCAACCCCATAATGCCCCAGAAGGATTAATCGGTAATTGTCCTCTGTAATACCGTGAAGATAAAAACCGAAAGCGGTTTCATTAATTTCTCCACTTGCCGCCTCTAAATCGGAATCGGTTTGGCTGTGTGAGAGCCAAAGACCGGCGATTCCTTCGTTCATAACCGGCAGTTTGACATTTCGGTCATAGCCAAGGGTTAAGGCCTTTGTGTCAATGCGATGAGAGCGAGAACGGTGGTCAAGATTAAGTTCGGTCTCCTGAATTCTGACATTTGTCCAGAGACCTCGATTTTGGCTTTGTGAGAGACGATCGCTGACGGCGGAGAAAACCCGATCGGCGTTTTGCTCATGGGCAACGGTTGCGCCTGAGGTGAAATCCAGAATATTTTTTACGAGGCCGGATGCGCCAATGCGGTCTGTCACCATGGAGGTGATCACAAAACCGTCACGCCCGTCTGTGCCGATCGCTCCTTGAGTTTTAAAGGAGCCGAGCGCCGTTTCGTAATAAGAGGGCAGAGCTTCGGCAAAAAACTTACTGTGACTGTCGTCAACATTTTCAACGGAAATCAACCCCACATTGATTTCATCGGTCGTTTTATCGGTTCGTGAATCAATGATTTCGACGAAAACGCGAGAGCCGTCAGAAGTGATGGGGGAGACTTCGCCTAACTCGAGTTTATAGTGATTGGAGCCAATGTCGGAATCTCGGATATTCACACGCAAAATAGCACCGTTCTCAATCCGAGTGGTTGAGGTGCAGTCGCTATTGAGGTTATGGTTATTGATCCGAACAGTGTCTTGCGCATGGGTTAAGTCGAGGATGCCGTCTTTTTTCCAGTCAAACCGGTTAAGAGCGTTATCACCATGCGTGATCCATTTAGCCGATGAAGAAAGTACAATATGAGACTGAGCACTTTCGTAAGCGGAGTTGACGATGCGTCCTTCAAAAAGGTCGCTCGCATGAGATAGGTGAAGGTAAAGTTTTGAGTTTTGGTTTAGTCGTACATCGCCTTTGATGACAGAGTTTCCCAGACTTTCAAAATGAAATTGACTGCCATAAAGTCTTAACGTATAGACACGGTCATTTTGATCGAGATCTTGGGCGGATAATCGCAACGTTCCTTTGTAGTTTACGGTCGACTCTGACACTTGCAGGGCATTGGCGATCGCATCATCAGCCAGTCCCTGAGTTTGCAGTTTGATGTCAATGACTTCAGGCAATTGCTCATTTGTCAAAACACTGTCGTTGATAGCCCAAGTCACGGCATTTTCCAGTGTTTGTGTTGTCGAGGAAGCGTTAAGGGAGAGGTTTAAATGGTGGGAATTTTGGGCAATAAAGCCGTCAATAAAATTGCTTTCCATGCCAACGGCTGATTGAACATTTTGAGCTTTAAGCTCAATGGACAATGAATTCCCCGAATTGAGTTTGCCGCCGCTTTGGCGAAAAAAGATAGTTTCTATCCATTCATCTTCCGAGCTTATTGCCGAATGGTTTTCAAATTCAAGCCTGACGGATCCATCGGTTGCAAGTGTTGCATCGCCTTCAATGTCTTTATAGACAAAAACGCCGTCGTAGTCGGTGAAGTCGTGGATTGTCAGTTGTTTGGAAGAAAGATTGAGGTGCGTGTGAGCAAGGCTCGCCGGTAGATGAGCATTGAGAAGAGCCAGCACGCTAAAAGAGAGGAGGTGGTTTTGGATAGCAGCCACTTCTTATCCTTTCATTTAGTGGGAGGTTATACAAAGGGCATTGATTCTATCGGGGGCAGTCGGTAAAAATTGATGAGAAAAATCAAAATTATTTTCTTATCGTTATGCTATGAACTGCCTGTAAATTAGGCGTTCGGCGCTAAAATAATGCAAAAATTTTTATCTGCCTTGCCATGAAAAAACACCGTCACGACACCGATCCCTGTCCCAATCTCTTTTTCTCCGAAGAGGAAGGCTTTCGTTACCTGCATTTTGGTTCGCCTTGGATTCAGGGCGCCATGAAAGTCGGCCGACCTTTTGAATTAGTATTGGAATACCCGAGACAAATGATGGCCTGCGGGCTTTTCTACCCAGAACCCGGTCAGATTGTTCAATTGGGCTTGGGGGCAGCGTCGCTCACCAAATTTTGTTGGAAATACACGAAGGCTCGGATTGATGTGGCGGAGATTTCACCCAATGTCGTGATGAGTGCTCAGCAATGGTTTAAATGTCCGATGCCCGATGATCGGCTCGACATTCATTTGGCCGATGCGAAAGAATTCATCGCGGCCCGTAAGGACTTTAATCCTTGTGACTGGCTGCAGGTGGATATTTATGACGAACAAGCGCGTGGACCGGTTTACGATGACGTGGACTTTTACCGTTTGTGTCGCCGTGCGATGAATAAAAAAGGATCGGTTGCCAGTTTTAATCTTTTCGGCAGTCGTTTTGATAAAAGTTTTGAAGCCATTAACGAAGCTTTCGCCGGCCGTACACTCGTTATGCCGGAAATTGACGAGGGCAATCGGGTGGTATTGGCTTTTGCTGGCGACAAGCTTGAGACCACCATCAATGAACTCTACGAGCGCGCCCAAATGCTTCGAGCTCGATGGAAGCTTGGATGTATTCGTTGGGTTAATGGGCTCAAAGCGCTTAATCCTACGTTCAAAGAACCTGTAATTTCTTTATAATCAAACATTTCAACACTTTTATTTCTTCAAGGGAAATATGGACGCTGAGCGTATAAACCAAATTGAGGCCAAGATCTCTGACCTCACAGCTCGATTGGTTGAGCTGAGGGGGTATCTTTGACATCGACCGACAGGAACGCCGGTTAGAAGAAGTCAATCGCGAAATGGAAAATCCCGCGCTTTGGGACAATCCGGAAAACGCGCAAAAAGTTAGTAAAGAAAAAAAACGTCTCGATGACACGGTGGGTGCTTTCAAAACGCTTACAGCCGGTGTCAATGACGCGGCTGAACTCTTCGAGTTATCCATGGCCGAAGAAGATTATCCGACCGTTGAAGCGGTGGGCGGAGACGTTTTCGAGTTAGAAAAATCTGTTGAAAAATTGGAATTCCAGCGGATGTTTAATCAGCCGATGGATTCTGCCAACTGCTATTTGGAAATTCAGGCGGGCGCCGGCGGCACCGAAGCTCAAGATTGGGCGAGCATGCTCGAGCGCATGTACCTGCACTACGGTGAGCGAAAAGGCTTTACGGTTGAATTGCAGGAAGAAACCGAAGGTGAAGTGGCTGGTATCAAGGGCTGCACGATTTATATTCAGGGTGATTACGCTTACGGGATGCTTCGCACGGAAACGGGCGTGCACCGTTTGGTGAGAAAAAGCCCCTTCGATGCCAATGCTCGTCGTCATACCTCTTTTGCGAGCGTCTACGTTTATCCTGAAATCGACGATAGTTTTGAAGTGGAAATCAATCCGGCCGATTTGCGCGTGGACGTTTTCCGCGCCTCCGGCGCCGGCGGTCAGCATATTCAAAAGACCGAATCGGCTGTTCGCATCACGCATATCCCGACAGGCATTGTGACGGTGTGTCAAAATGACCGAAGCCAACACCGCAACAAAGAGCAGGCCATGAGTCAATTGAAGGCAAAACTCTATGAAGCGGAAATGCGCAAGCGTCGTGAAGTGCAGCAGCAGACCGAAGATGCCAAGAGCGATATCGCCTGGGGACACCAGATTCGCTCCTATGTGCTCGATCAGTCACGAGTGAAAGATTTAAGAACCAATGTGGAAACCGGCAACACGCAGGCTGTGTTGGACGGCGATCTTGATCAATTTATTGAGGCTAGCCTCAAGCAAGGCGTCTAAGCTAGGCGCGAAAGTAAAAAGGACAAAAAAATGGCAGAAAACAAGGTTCAGGAAGCCGCTGTTGCGGCCGAAGATGAAAACCATATCATCGCAGAGCGCCGCGCTAAGGTCGCCAAGTGGCGTGAAACGGGGCACGCTTATCCCAATGACTTTGTCAGAAAGGATTTGTTCGGTGATATCCGTGCGGCTTACGGCGAAAAGAGCGCCGAAGAACTCGAAGCCGAAGCCCATCAAGTGGCGGTTTCCGGCCGTATGATGCTCAAGCGTGTGATGGGTAAGGCCGCCTTTGCTACGGTTCGTGATTGCACGGGTACGATGCAGTACTTCCTTTCGCCCTCTGAAGTAGGCCAAGAAGCCTATGACGAATTCAAGACCATGGATATCGGTGATATCGTGGCCGCTGAAGGCACGGTCTTTAAGACTAAGCGCGGTGAACTCTCCGTTCGAGTCCATAAGGTTCGTTTGATGAGCAAAGCCGTTCGTCCGCTAGCTGAAAAGTTCCGTGGTTTGTCTGACCAGGAAATCTGCTACCGTCAGCGCTATCTTGATCTCATCATGAATGAAGATAGCCGCGCTCGCTTTATCAAGCGCAGCAAGATCATTGCCTGCATCCGCAACTATATGTTGGCTAACCGCTTCATGGAAGTGGAAACGCCGATGTTGCACCCGATTCCGGGCGGCGCCAATGCCAAGCCTTTCATCACGCACCACAACGCGCTCGATATGGACATGTACTTGCGTATTGCGCCGGAACTTTATTTGAAGCGTCTCGTGGTCGGCGGCTTTGAACGCGTCTTTGAATTAAACCGCAACTTCCGCAACGAAGGTTTGTCCATTCGTCACAATCCTGAATTCACGATGATGGAATTCTATGCGACGTATTGGACGTACAAGGATCAGATGGATTTCACGGAATCGATCTTGCGTCATGTCGCTCAGGAAGTTAACGGTTCGACGATGGTTCACTATCAAGGCCACGATATTGATTTGGGCAAGCCCTTTGATCGCTTGACCCCGCGTCAGGCAATTCAAAAGTATGCTCCCCAATACACCGATGACAAGATTGACGATGAAGCATTCCTGCGCAGTGAATTGAAGCGTTTGGGCGAACCGCAACCCGATTACGTGGGCCGCGGAGCCCTGGAAATGGCTTTGTTTGAAGCCGTGGCTGAATCCAAGCTCATCGATCCGACCTTTATCGTTGACTACCCGGTCGAAATTTCGCCCTTGGCTCGTGCATCGGATACCAATCCTGAACTCACGGAACGCTTTGAGCTTTATATCGCCGGTCGTGAAACCGCTAACGGCTTCTCTGAATTGAATGACCCGGAAGACCAAGCCGCCCGCTTTAAGGCTCAGGCCGATGCTAAGGCTCACGGCGATGATGAAGCCATGTATTACGACGCCGACTACATCCGCGCGTTGGAATTCGGTCTTCCCCCGACTGGCGGCTGCGGTATCGGTATTGACCGCTTTGTGATGCTTTTGACGGATGCTGCCAGTATCCGTGACGTGTTGCTCTTCCCGCATATGCGTCCTGAAGCCTAAGAGTGAGCAAAAATAGGAGGCTTGAAAATGAGTGAAGTCACAGCCCAATCGGTTTATGCGACCTATGAGGTATTGAAGGCGAGGGTAACGCAGCCTGTTCCGTCGGACTATGTGCGTTTCCGTGCCGGTAAGGAAATTATCGGTTGCGTGAAAAAAACGCTTGCGATGAAGCTTGCCGGAGCAACAAGTGACTTTCGTTTGATGGATAGCCTCTATTTGACCGATGAAAATTGCTCATCGGTTACGGCACGCACGGCGGCCATGCAAAAAGCGGCCAGAATTTTGGCTGAATTGGGTGAGCTGCCTGAAGATGTCGGTGAACTCGTTGATGTTCGCGCAACGGTTTACGACGGCGTGTTTTGCCAAGCGCCTCGCCTTCTTTGCAGAAAGTTGGGGTTGATGACAACGTCTATCCGCCTTACGGCCTACGATAAAGAGGGTCGTACGGTATTGGCTCGCCGCCGTCCGGGCAAAGTGATCGGCGGTGGCCTTTGGGACAGTTTGGCTGCGGGCCTCGTTAAGGCAAGCGAAGAACCCGAACATGCGCTTTACCGTGAGCTTTTTGAGGAAGCGGGATTAAGCGCCGATGATCTTACGGTTGTTGAATCGGCCCGCTTTGTGCAGGAAATGCCGGTACCGGAAGGTTACTTAAGAGAAGTGGTTCGAAATTACGAGGGCCGTCTTAAAGAAGGTGTGAGATTCGAAAACCGTGACGGAGAAGTGTCGGAATTTGCCGCTTTTGACTGTCAGGAAGCCCTGCGTATGGCTGAACAAGAAAAGGTGATGTACGCAGCAGGTATCGGTATTGCGGAGACCACCATGACGCACATGGGGCAGCGTATCGAAGAAAAATGGCTGCACTATAAAGGTCAAGTCATCATCTGATTGAAGGATTAGCCAAAAAAATCGCTCAAGGAGTTGCATTCCGAGAGCGATTTTTTTGTATCTAAAGAAAAGGGGCAGCGAACTGCCCCTTAATCAACCGTAGTTTGGTTATGAACTAGACGATGATCATAGCCAAGATGATGACGCCGATAAAGCACGGAACGATCGTGCGTTTGGCGACTTCAATCGGGTTAGCCATAGCGATACCGGCCACAACCATCATGGCACCGGCGATCGGAGAAGACGTACGACCCAAGGTGCCGGACAAGAAGGCCAAGGAACCCAAATGCGGGATATCCATGCCGAAAGAGGCGGCATGCGGCGTAACGGCTTCGTTGAAGGCGAACGTGGCGGCGTCACCGGAACCGGTAATCGTGCCCAAGAACCACGGACCCAAGGAACCACCCCAACGGGCGATGTCATTGGATTCACGCAACAAGGCAATGAACGTGTCGATCAAACCGGCAGCGCGCAAACCGGCTGCGAACACACCGGCGGCGATGATGATACCCAAGATGTTGCCGTAGCCCTTACCCAAGCCGTTAAAGAACGTCTTGGAGAAATCTTGCGGATTGGCGCGGGTGATGAGCAAGCAGAAGATGGCGCCCAAGACCATGGCCTGAGCCACGCCCATCTTGATTTGCGGAACAACCGTGTTACCCAAGACCAAAATGACGATCGGGAGCAACGGAACCAAAGCGAAAATGACGTTCGGGCGAACGATTTCTTCTTGCTTGTGTTCAATGTTCACTTGGATGTTGTCAGTAGCTTCGCCTTTATCTTTGAAGATAATAGCCATCACAAAGATACCGACAATACCGACAACCCAGAGCACGAGGCTATACGGGGTGTGTAACGCGATCAAATCCATGATTTCCATATTGGAGATCTTGGCAATGTAGGCGTTGTGGGCAGAACCCGGAGAGAACACACCACCGGCCGTTCCCATCATCACAGAGGCGGCAGCCATGGCGGGACGGATACCGGCGCGAAGCATCACAGGGATTAACGTGGAACCCACGGCGGCGGCGCAACCGGAAGCCGACGGAATGGCGATGTTAATAACCATCGTCACGAATGTGCAGATCGGAACCAAGAAAATGCCCAATCCACGAATCGGCTTGGAGAGCAAGTGCACCAAGTGTTGGTCGCAACGAGTGTAGGACGACACATAGGCAAAGCCCATCGAGGCGCAAATAGCCATGATCAAACCGCCGTTGGTCATGGATTTTGCGAACGCATTGAAAGCGGTCATCGGCTGCAAGGATACGCAGCAAAGAATCAAGCCGGCTGTAAAGAGGACCAAGCGCGTTTCATAACGCTTGATCAGGGCGGCGATTGTCAAAATAACGACAATAACCGCAACCCAGTTCAATAAAGTCATTGTTTATCTCCTGAGGATTGTTTTTATACGCGCGCAATTTTATAGAAAGCCCTCATTACTTGCCCTAAGGCTTTCCCTGAGATTCCCAAGAGATTTGATATAGGCCAGACGATTATTCTTTCTGAACAAATAGCTAAAAAGTGATAGTTGGATCAATCCAAGCTTTCTTTTTTCCAATCAAACTTCGCAATGCTCTTTTTTTTGTTTTTGAACGTCTTTGTCTTAAAGCGAGTATCAGTACAAAGAACACGAGCAATCGGATTTCTGGGTTTAGGCGTGATGCCTTTGATTAACATTTTTTTCTTTTTTCTCATAATGAACTCTGGTTATCGTCTTTCTTAAAAGATTAATTTAAATTGATTCAATTTATGACGCATGAAAATGAACTAATGTTTCCCTTTAATTTTGAGATAAAGTAAATTGCGCAATATAGAATTCGTTATAAATAAAAAGTGATTCTTATACACCATGAAATTCTTAAAAAATTATCTATATGAATGTTTATATCTTCTGCTAATGTTTTAGTCGATTAACTGATGCCACTAATACTCGGTCAACTTTTTTTACAGTTGTTATTTCAAAAGAGTTAAGGATTGCAGAAGAAGTTGTAAATTTTTCATCAAATTTTGAGCACTTGTCGTCTGGGTTTAAGAAAGCGAAATGAATCAACTTATTCTGAAGAGCATAAAGATCATTTACATTTCCCCAGAAGTCATCATAGTTTTTAATTCCACCGGTAGCAGAAGGGAAATATCCGCTACCGGTGTACACCTAAAATTTAAAACCGCCACTTGGCGGCGAGTCCAGCACCCCATCCGTCAATATCTCCAATGCGGCAATCCGCACCAGCATGAATCTGCCAAACACCAAAATCTTTCTTGAATCCTAAATTTATTTCAGTGTAATCGCCGTATCTCAAACCGGGCAAAACTTGATTCCCAATATTTTCATCATTTGCTCCAGTTAGGTTTACAGCTTTTAAATCAAGATTATCGTCACTCCAGATATAACGAGCTTCTCCATATAACTGCCAGGAATCATTAAATCCAAATTTTTGTTCGAATCGAACGCCTGGACTTACCTCCCAACCTTTAAAGTCTCCGTTTTCAATACTCACATTATGTGCAGTTTTAAAATCTTTTCCATCCACGAATGTATAAATAGTATCAATAGAAGGAATGATCATAGTACCGTATTTATCCAAGGACCATTCATAACCTAAAGAAAGGCCAGTACCAAGCCAAATATTTTCAGTGTCAGATGAACCACCAAGATGACTACCAAAATCACTAGTTAGATAACCGATATTGGCATGCCAATCAGCAAAAAGATTGGCTAAAGTCGTCTTTGCAGCAATACCGAAAAACGCTCCACGTGAATTGATATCATTGATATCATCCTCTAGGTCTGATACTACGAAGCCACCATAAGCGCCAACCTGGGTCGAAGTTCCTCCATAATCAATGGGGGAGTTAAAGTAAGAAAATAAGGTTACGCCATAATCAACATTAATATCATGGCCGTAATTATTTGGATTTAAAGAAATTTGACCTCCGTGAATGGATCCATTTAATGAACTTGTTGTTGATGCAACTAATTTGTTCGTGGGTAGATTCGTATCAAATAGTCGATGACTAATTTCATGTTGGAATAGTTGAGTAACTTTTTGAGTAATCGCACCCGCATAGACCTCATGATTAAAGTCTGAGGGACTTAACTTCACAGGAACATCTGGATTGGGGCTAGGAGCAGCACCAACACTAGTGAATTGATATACCCCTTTTTTTTCATCCAACAAAGTCACGTCATAAATATAAAGAGAACCGATTGCTTGCTGTCCACTGTTAGCAAGTCCATAGCTGATTTGTTTGGCAACAGACTCATTAGCCATAGTGACGACAGCAGTCTGCTCTCCTGAGTTGATATCAGATAGTACATTCCAGTTAGATACTAGAACCTTTAAGGTGTCTGTTCCCCATCCGCTTGTGTCAGAATCCCAGAATTTTCCCCACTCAAATGTATCAACTAATTTCTGGTTTAAATCAACATCCGCCTGAACATTGATGGAATATTGCCCAGGATTTAGCATATTAACGTCCCTAAACGAATATGCTTCAATTTTTCCCTGCGCAACATTGAGTTTTAAGTCCCTAACTGATGGATCTGAGAAAAATAATGAATGATCTTTGAGAGCGTTACTATTTCCAATAGTTACGGTGCCTCTATATAAAAATATTCCTCCCTTGTAATTGTAAGTACTTCCCCGAATGCTTCGTGTTGTTACAGTGCCATTAAAAATTATTTCGCCAAGTTCATCTGAATTTTTGTTGATGTGAATTTGTAAACCATTTCCACTAGTTTCCTGTTGGTCGCCATTAATGTAAATATCACCATCAAATTGAATTTTTTTGCCTTCTTTTGCTCCTAGGTTTAAATTGACGTCTCCGCGTCCCCCTTCTTTTAGTTGACCAACTTCAATGTAAATATCCGACCCTGTATTAGCTTTATTTCCGCTAAATAAGACATTATTTTTATTGGCTGATATAGAAATATTTAATGGTTCGGTAACCTGATAAGCAGAAGTCCAACCACCAACATATTCTGCTTTAATGACGGTTTCCTCATTTGCTCCTCCACCAAATTGAATGGGTTCTGGATCATCCATACCTACATATATAGCGCCACCTTTTTGAGCTGTATTGTTGATGAAACTAGTATCTTCGATAAAAATATCTTGACTCCTTGATACTACAAGTGCTCCTCCATTATGATCAGCAGAGTTTCCTTCAAAAATACTACCTTTAATTTGTGTGTTAACAGAACGAGAGATGGCAACCGCACCACCATATCCCGCGTGATTTTTATAGAAAGCGGAATCCGAAATTGCGATCTCATTTTTAGGTACTTGATTAAAACCCCTTGTTGATTCACTGTAACTAATAGCAGCTCCTGCACTTGAACTACTGTTGTAGTTATTACTAAAGACGGTATTATTTACGATCACATCAATTTGTTCATTCATCGCAGAGCCTTGAATGTGCAATGCTCCTGAAGAAAAACCCGAAATAGCACCCAGTACATCATTAATCTGACCAGAGCTCTCATCAACAGTAAAAGCTCCAAAGTTGGAGAGAACAAGACCTTTTGTCAAGTAGATGGCGCTATCAACATTTTCAGAGCCTGTCAGGGAGTACTCCATCCCATTAATGGCAAGATTATGTTCAACTTTTAAATTGTGATCTGCCGCAAGGTCTGCAGATAATGTGAAACTATATTCACCCTGGTCAATATGGTTGGATAATTCTTTCCAATTCGAAACTTCCGCTGCATAACCATGGAAAGAAAAAAGGGATCCTATGCTAATTGCAATTATTGAAAATGAATATTTTTTACTTGGGGGGGGATACGCATATTAATTACCTTCTAATTAACTGTTTTACATATTGTATTTGAAATGCTTAATTAATCGTATAGGAATTTCTTCTTAAATAAAGTCACAAAATAAATGTGGTCAATGCATCATTAATTGATGTATTGAATGATATTTTAAGTATGTTGTAGCAAAAGAAGGAAAACAGATATGCCGATTGCCCAGACGCTAACGGAAAATTCTTCAGTGCCTGTGAAAATTTGGACCCGCGACATTGATCTGAAGTCCATTGATCAATTGAAAAATATTGCAAGGCTTCCCTTTATTTTCCATCATGTGGCTGCGATGCCTGACGTACACGCCGGGATGGGAGCGACGATTGGCAGCGTCATTGCGACAAAAGGGGCGGTGATTCCTGCAGCCGTGGGCGTTGACATCGGTTGTGGGATGTTGGCTGCGCGCACGAATCTCATGAAACATACGTTTAATGAACGTAAGCTTCAGCGTTTGATGCAGGAAATACTCTTCAGAGTCCCTGTCGGTTTTGCGCAGCGGTCAAAAGAAAACACTCGATGGAAATCTTGTGAGCCTTTTGAAGAACCTCTAAAAGAAATTCTGTCTCATGAACCAACGATGCTTGATCCGATGGTTAAATCAGAATGGCATGCGCAGCTTGGAACATTGGGTGGCGGCAACCACTTTATTGAACTGACGGCTGACGAAGAAGAGCGTTTGTGGATTATGCTGCACTCGGGCTCACGAGGCATCGGCAATATCATGGCGTCGTTTTTTATTGCGCGTGCAAAGACATTGGCTAAAGAAAACGGGGAGGAACTGCCGGATATCTATTTGGCTTCTTTAAAAGAAGGCACGGAGGATTTCGATTGGTACATGAAAGCTGCGCATTGGGCCCAGGACTATGCGATGGCTAATCGCCAGATCATTCTAGAAGATGTTCTAGAGGCTTTGCGTGTGTTAAAACCTAGTACAGAATTGGAAGGTGAAATTGTCAATTGCCACCATAACTATGTTGCACAAGAAGAACATTTTGGCGAGACGATTTGGGTGACGCGAAAAGGCGCGATTCGCGCGGGGCTTGGCGAAAGGGGGATTATCCCAGGCAGCATGGGAGCGTGTAGCTATATTGTGGAAGGTTTGGGCAATGAAGAGTCATTTTGTAGCTCTTCGCACGGTGCCGGCCGTAAGATGAGTCGAACTGAAGCTAAAAAACGATTTTCGGTTAATGATTTGAAAGCCCAGACAAAAGGTGTGGTGTGTCGAAAAGATGCAGGTGTTTTGGATGAGATTCCGAAAGCGTACAAATCTATTGAAGCCGTGATGGCTCAGCAATCGGATTTGACAAAAACGATTCACGAGCTCAAACAAATACTGTGCATTAAAGGCTAAAAACAACAAGAGGAAGTAAATCACTTCCCCAACTTTTGAGCTTATGGTATCTCCAACGAGATTTGAACTCGTATTTTGACCTTGAGAGGGTCACGTCCTAACCGTTAGACGATGGAGATAACGGCACTACTTCTCTTGACGAGAGGCCTCCATTCTACGACTTTTTAGAGAAAAAAACTTAGCTTCAAGACACGAACTGACAAAAAATTAATGATAGATTCGTTGGATGCGACAAGCTCATATTCTTTTATATAACTGAAAAAGAATGTGTTAGTTGAATCCAATCGGACGCTTATGATGATGCCCCTCTTTTGTTTCGCATTCTTTCTCAAGTCCCTTCAGTAACGCCTCAGGCGTTCTAAGGGGATTAAACCGAGACTGGTGCATAAGCGTTGCAAAATCACCGGGCGTCAAAGAACGCAAATTGCCCACCGCTTCTAAAATACGGTCGTCAATAAAGCTTTCTGGGCAAATCTTTTCACAGTACCGTTTAAAAAGAATTTTGGATTTCTTTGCATCCAGATAATCAAACTTCACCTTTAAATCAAAGCGACGCAAGCAGGCGTCATCCATGGCATCCAAGGCATTGGTGGTTGCCACGAAAATACCTTCAAAGTTTTCAATTTGCGTGAGCATTTCATTGACTTGAGTGATTTCCCAGCTATAGTTTGCTCCGGAGCGTTTTTGCAAAAAACTGTCAGCTTCGTCCATGACCAGAATGGCATTTTCTGTTTTAGCTTCTTCAAACGCAGCGGCAATTTTCTTCTCGGTCATACCCACAAAACAATCCAAAAGATCGCTGCAGCGCTTCACGATCACTCGCTTGCCAAGAACACGTCCGAGATAGTGTGCCCAAGCCGTTTTTCCAGTACCGGGAACGCCGTAAAGGCAAAGACGGGCACTGAGTGACTCCGAAATCCCCTGAGCCACTTGTGCTAAGTCATAGTCCGCTGTACTCAGTGCGGGATCATACAGCTCCTCGTCATCCGGTCGGCTACTCAATTGCACGGGGCGAATACCCATGGAGATAAGACTGGCATTTAAGTGTGTGAAGAAATGCTTTTGCATTTCCTCTTTTGAAGTCGAGATAGTCGAGATCACCTTGGCCGTGCGGTCAATCACGGCCGGAGCAATGTCGTTTCTTTGAGCAATGCAATGAATTCCAGCAGGTAACAGGAAGGTGCCTGCTTTGTTTTCAATGATTTTTTGACGTTGCTTTTCAGGTGGCACCGGGACTTCAAGGCAAAAATCAAAACGGCGAATATAGGCCGGATCCATCGCCTGGATGGAATTGGTAATCCAGATAACAGGCGTTTGATTGTTTTCCAAGACTTTATTGGTCAAGCCCTTATTTTGTTTTTCATTGCCTTTGGCCGATAAAGTCGCCAAGAAGGGGGTGGCTCCGAAGTTTTTAAATAAATCCTGGGCCTCGTCAAAAACCAAAATCGCCGAGGGGTTGTTTTTGAGTTGAGACAGATTGAACATTAAGCAACTCATGCGGTCGCTAACAGCGTCTCCCTCCTCATCTACAACAGGCACTTCAAAAAGATCCGCTCCAATGTCTTGAGCGATGGCCCGACTCAGTTCACTTTTTCCGGTTCCCGGCGGACCGTAAAGAAGGATATTGATTCCGCTTTTTTGATCTTCTCGAGCCTTGCGCAAATACTGAACTAAAAGCGTCAAATTGGGCGAGAGGTAAGAAAAGTCTTCAAGAGTGAGTTGGCTTTCTTTTCCCTTGACCAATGACATCGCCAAAAGATCGTGCAATTTTTGGTGAGGATAGACAAGTTTAGTGGCCAAATCCGGATCGAGGATTAGGTAGTACTCGAAATCATGGGGATCCTCATCGATGCGAACCAGGCGGTTTTGCATAAGAGCGCCGCTTTTAGAAAGCGCTTTATAGAGAGCTTCGTAACCGCAATCGCAGATGGTAGATAAAAAGTCGCTGATGAGTTCTCGATAGGTAATAAGGTCAGCTTTCTTGTTTTTTAAGATATTGAATAGATCGAGACAGTTGAATTGATTGAGTTTAATGACCGCAAGAAAAATCAAAATACTTTTTTCGGCCTCATTTAAGCCAAACGTTTTTGCCAAAAGCTCGACATTGGCTTTTAGATTGTCAGGGACAAGGGGAGGGTTTTCTTCAAACGCTTGGTATTTTTTCATTAAAAGCGAATAAATCTTGGCCTGATTGTCCGCTACTTTTTTCGTCTTTTTGATTTCATCCGGTGTTAATTGTTCAAGTTCAGGCAACCCCAGGATTTTGCTCCACTTCACTTGTTCAAAGTTGTATTCAACTTTATCGTTGTAGCCGCAGGTGACATTTTTCCAAAGGTCACGATACAGAAGAATAGACAGGAAAAAGAACTGGTAGAGACGAAACACGGTTTCGTCAAACGTTTGATGGCTGGCGTTGAGATTGCACTTAAACATATTCTTCCTCTTTTTCTTGAAAGGAAGTGTATGGACTTAAACATCATTTAATGATGTATACAAAAAGGTTTGCTGCAAAAAAAAGCCGCCCGAAAAATCGGGCGGAAAAGCCTTGCTTGAAAGGAAACTTCGGTTGGATCAGACCAAGGTGCAAGACATGATGTAAATAACCACAAAAGCGGTCAACATTGGAAGGGCCGAGCGGCGAACAATTTCAAACGGTGAAATGTCCGCAAGACCCGCGGCGGCAATAACACAGCCGGCGATGGGGCTCATGGAGCGGATGCAGCCGGAAGACAATTGCATACCGGTGAGCATCCACTGAGCGTTGCCGCCCACTGTTTGACAAATGCCGGGGATCATCGGAGCAAAACTAAAGAACGCGGCGTTACCGGAACCCATCACAAAAGTGCACAGGCCAACGATCAAGAACATGATCGTATAGACGATGAGGTAGCCGCTGCCTAAGTTACTGGCCGCTTCAATTAACGTCTGGATACCGCCTGAGCGTGTTAAACCGGCCGCGAATGTTTCGGCGCAGACAATCAAAACGACGGTTGAGGAAAAGATCTTTCCCATGCCTTCGAAGAAGGTTTTAATATAGGCAAAAGACGTTTTGATATCCCGGCGAACAGCGCAGTCAATGACAAAAGTGATAACCATTGAAGCCATGACGGCATTGATGATGTCAAGCTTGATGCCTTTGTAGACCAGCGGAGAAAAAATAAACAGAAAAACCAATGGCACCAATGGGAATATTGCATAAAAGCCCGGTGCTTTTTCACTTTTATCCGCATCGGACAAATCTTTGGCAATGAAGTCAGCTTGTGTAATACGGCCGCTCGCTAAATCTTTCTTATCCAGATACTGCTGCACAAAGTAGTGCACGATGCAGACAATAATCAAAGTAACCGGTGCGATGACAAGTTGGTAGTCCACGAAAATGTTCATTACGTGAATGCCGGTCAATTTACTGGCTACCATGTTGTTGGCACCAAGAGGACTGATGCCGAAACCACCGGTCATCACAACGGAAGCACAGGCGGCTTGGCGGCTGACACCGGCGCTTAACATAAGTGGGTAGACCGTGACCATCATTAAAATGGCCAAACCCACGGCCGATCCCAGCACCACATTTAAGCATTGACCGACAACGTAGCCCAACACCATGATGATGTAGGGGGAATTGATGAGAGACATGGGGCGAGTGCAAACATGAACCAGTGCGCTCGTGGCTCCGATCTTATTCATGTAGTAGCCGAAGCCGCCAATGATCATGATGTTCATGCCAAGGCCGCCAGCGCGGGATTGCAAAAGGCCACCGAAAATTCCCAGAATATCGAAACCGATAAAGCCGGTGGCTTTTTTACCGGTTGCCACCGGATCTCCGGAGATCGCCGCCACGATGGCGATCGTCACGATGCCCACCACGAACAAAGACCATGCCGGATAGAATTTTTTGACGATTAACCAGCAGATGACCGCGACCGAAATGAGTACGATAAAAACACCACTCATGGTTGTCTCCGTAAGCTTAACTCCTTACGATTATTCCCGCTTGGGTAAAAGGGGTTTAAATCCCTCGCAACCGACAAGTCCCAGGGCTGTCAGGATAAGCAGCTGAGGACCTAAATGAATATCCACTTTGTCGAAGTATTCGTGGATTGTGTGGCATTTGTGTTGTACGCCGCCCGATGAGAGACAGGTGGCCGGAATGCCCATGCTGACCGGAGCGTTGGCATCGGTTGAAGAGACGCCGTAGTTGGTCAGTTCTTGTCCTAAAGCTTTCAAAGAAGAACGGGCCACTTGCAATACGGGGCAGTCATCGGGGCGCATGCCGGCTGGGCGATTGCCAATATTTTCTTTTTTCCAATGGACTTGTTTAGCGGGATCGGTGATAGACCAAAGGGCATTTTCTTCGGCGACCGCTTTATCAAAACAGGCCAAAATTTCAGACTCGACCTGTAGGAGCGCTTTATTGTCAACACTTCTCATGTCGATTTCCACGGAGCAGGAGGGGGCGATGGAGTTGACGCTTGTGCCGCCTTGAATTGTGCCGATTGTGAAAGTTGTTTTCGGATCGGTGGGCGTTTTGATATGAGCGATCATGTTGCCGGCGATGCACATGGCGTGAATGGCACTGGCGACTTCACCGAAGTTGCCGTAGGAATGACCGCCGGGACCTTCGATGGTGACACGGTAGCGGTGGGAACCAACGGCGCCCTTCAATATGCGCCCAATTTCGGTGTTATCAATAGCGATAAAGCCGTCAATTTTGTGAGTGGCAACAAAGTATTTTGAGCCACGAATATCGCCTAAGCCTTCTTCTCCAACGGTGGCGACGAAATAAATATCCCCTTCGGTGTGTATATCCGCTTCATTCAAAGAGCGGATGATTTGCAAAAGTGCTCGAAGTCCTGAGCAATTGTCACCGATTCCGGGCGCGAAGTAGCGGTTTCCTTCTTGTCTGACTGTCACGTCCGTGGTGGCCGGGAAAACGGTATCCATGTGTGCGCCGATGGCAAGAACCGGTCCATTGCCTTTCCCGGGACGAAAGCCGATAACGTTGCCGATGTCATCGGTTGTGACGTCTGATAGTCCGTAAGCCTTCATTCGGCGGACAATCTCTTCGGCGCGCAGCGCTTCTTGAAAAGTCGGCGCGGGGATTCCACATAACTCAACCTGCTCCTTCATTCCGAGCTCGGCTTCGTCAAACGCGATCTGAAGAGCCCGTGTCACTTTGGCTGAGTCTTTGAGAGTTTTAACTGATAAGTAAGTCTCTTGGTCTAGTTGTGGAATCCCCGTTTGCACGACAGCTCCCCTTAGGATTTTGTTGTGTGGCATCAGTCTAGTTTCCACCAATAGCGCAAGGCAATACAAAAGATCTATCATTAATCATATATATGAATTTAACGAGGATCGTTATGCAAACCCTCTCTCGCGTTAACCGTCAGCCGCTTTACCAACAAGTTCGACAAATTTTGTTAAAAACCATTCAATCCGGGGAATGGAAGCCCGGTGAAAAAATTCCGATTGAGCCCGTTTTGGCGCAACAGGTGGGTGTGTCCATTGGAACATTGAGACGAGCGGTTGAGACACTTGTCAATGATGGAATTTTGCTCAGACGTGAAGGGGCCGGAACATTTGTAAGGACTTATCGCGATCACGGTTATTGGAATGCTTTTCAAATTTTTAGAAATTTAGATGGACAAAAAAGGGGAAGTCGTGGTCGCTTGGTGACATTTGAAGTCACGAGCGACGTTGATGAGAAAATTCTTTCAGCCCTGCATTTGTCAAAAGGACAAGAAGTTATTCATATTGTTCGGCACTGGATCAGCATGAAAACGGGGACCGAGGAGATCGTATCCATTGATGAAAGTTTTTTAGTTAAAGAAAAATTCAGCAAATTCACCTTGGACTACTTTTTAACGCATTTCCGAACCGGTGAATCTTTCTACGAGTTTTTTGATAGGGAATTTAATGTGGTTATTCTCAGTCAGAAATGCGCCGTGCATTATGAATGTTTGGACCGGGAAAGGGCGGCAAAGTTACAAGTTCCGGAGCATTTTGAAGCCTTATGTACGGAAAGACTGTCATTGACCTTCGGTCATGAGCCGGTTGAGTATCGAATTAACCGTGGTCGAGTGGATGTGACAAAGGTATTTTTCGATCTCAGTTAATGGCAAAAAATTTCCGTTCAAAAAGGCTTGACGGTATTAAGCTTAATAACAGGATAGGAAAATCCAGAATAAGGAGCACAACATGCCGCAAATGAGAAGTTTAGTTTTTAAAAATGGTGCGCTCTATGACGGTATTGTTTCTTCAAGCCGCATGCTTTGCCACATCGATGGCGACAAACTCTACGAGGGAACTATTACCTCATCGTCCAAAGCGTTATGCACCATTAGGAATGGAAAAATCTATCAAGGAACGATTGTTTCATCTTCAAGGCAGCTGGGATTAATTGATGATGGGAAAGCTTATAAAGGAACCATCAAATCTTCTTCAAGAGTGGTGCTGAGCTTTAAGAACGGGACGGTATACAGAGGCGGAATTGTTTCTTCAAGCAAAGCCATGGGCAGCATCAAAGGGGCTGAATACCTGGATGAGGCTTACTTGGCCGCCATGATCCACTTTTTCGTTGAGCCGATTTTTGCGTAGCTTTCCCATCTTAAACTGAAACATATCCTGCTAGTTTCTCAGAAAAAGAGTAGGAGTAAGTCTTGTGCTTGGAGCCATCGTCGGTGATGTGGTGGGCTCTCGCTTAGAATTAGCGAGTCTTCAATCGAAAGAGTTTTCGTTTTTTACGCCGGATTGTCATATTTCTGACGACACGATTTTAACGTTGGCTATTTGTCAGGCTTTTCTTGACTGTCGTGGAGACTACAGCCGGTTGTCTTTGCGTGCGGCCTCTCAACTTAAAGCTTTTGCTCTTAGATACCCAAGAGCGGGCTATGGCTCCAAATTTTTAGTCTGGATGTTAGCTGATGTCAGTGAGCCTTATGGCAGTTTGGGAAACGGCTCGGCTATGCGGGTGAGCTCCTGTGCGATGGTTGCCAGAAGTTTGGAAGAAGTTAAAAAGTTTTCCTATGCGGTAACCGCCGTGACGCATAATCATCCCGAAGGCTTAAAGGGAGCCGAAGCCGTCGCGGTTGCAGCCTTCTTGGCAAAAGAAAAATGGTCTAAAGCGGAAATTGGACAATATGTCCAAGATCATTATTACCCGATGGATTTTTTGATCGATGAAATCCGCCCTCACTATCACTTCGGCAATACCTGCCCTCGGACGGTTCCTTTTGCCATAAAAGCTTTTTTGGAGTCGGATTCTTTTGAAGACACTATCCGCACGGTGATTAGCTTAGGAGGCGACACCGATACGCTGGCTGCGATGGCAGGCAGCATTGCCGGTCTTTACTATGGTATTCCCGATGCCATCGCTCAGAAAACACAAACGTATCTAGATCCTTATTTGTCAGGCGTTCTCAGACAGTTCGAAGAAACGTATACGGTCATTTAAAACATGCATAAAATGAAGCATGGTCGGTCATAATTTTCTCATCGAAAAGGAGAACGCCATGCGCAGAAAATTAGTGGATCAACGCTACAAGTTGCCTTATTTTGTTGCTAATCCGATCAGTCGGATTGGCGAACCGCAAGCCAACGAAGATGATGTGGATACGGCCGCTGAAATCATCACGAATTATCTTCAAACGGATCACGATGGTTATGTCCGTCCGCTCCATATCCTGGTGTGCGGTGCGAATCCGCGAGCGGTCAAGGCGGTTGTTGAAAGAATGACCTATTGGCAAGACGACTTAATTTACCGCGCAGATGCCTCTTGTGTTGACGACGACTTGGGCGATGTGTTGCAGCAGCACAAAATTATTGTGTTGGATCTGATGGACAATGCCTTCGGTTGCGAGTGTCCGTACATGTTGGGTAAACGCGGTGTTCTTATTTGGATGATGCCGCCGGGGGAAGAGGCTGATAAATTGGAGGCGGACTATCGGATTGATGTTAAAGATTTGTCCGCAGGGGAAAAACGTCAATGTCTTAAAGTTGCAACCGGTTTGCCGTTTTTTGTCATCGATCAACTTCTCGACAGCGACAAAGATGTTTGGCAAATCGAAGAAATGCTGCAATTAATCAAGACAGGTCCTTATGAACCCAAAGATTTGGACTTTATCGGACGTCTTTTCCGGGTCTCTTTATCCGCCTATGATTGGCTCGAAGATCATGAAGATGAAGAGTTCGATGATGAAGACGATTTGGGCGATGAAGATGATTTGGATGATGAAGATGATTTAGATGGAGAGATGGAAGATAGGGTAGATGAAAACGAAAAAGAAACGTCAGAAGTTAAGCCAGAGCAGTAGTTCCATCTGTTATTGAAGCAATCGTTAGGGGCAGAAATTTGCCCCTGACGTCATTTTTAGCAAAACAGTTTTTCAAAGTTCTTCAAAAGTTGCCTTTGGTACGGATCCAAATATTCTTCGGCTCTCTTAGCGATCCAATCATCAATTCCATAATAAATGCCCGCGACACCGCCGGTAATTGCCGCGATCGTGTCGCTGTCGCCTCCGATACTGACCGCATTTCGAATGGCGTCCTCGAAAGACACCGATTCAAAGAAAGCTTTAAGAGCAACGGGAACGGTGCCCTGGCAGCTGACTTCGTATTGGTATTGAGGACGGATGTTGCCCAAGGAAAAATCCATCGGATAATAGTGTTCGTTGATGTATTGTTCGATGGCTTTTTTAGTAAGACCATTTTTGGCTAAAAAGCCTGCGACAGCGACTGCTTCGGCGCCTTTGAGTCCTTCCGGATGGTTGTGAGTGACAGAGGTCACCGAGTAACTCATCGCTTTTGATTCTTCGAGTGTTTTTGCGGCTATTGAGCATGGACTGACACGCATAGCGGCACCATTACCAAAGCTATTGTAGGGGGTTGGATTTTCCTGCTGCATCCAACGACGAAAACCTCCGCCGTAATCTTTGTCAGCGTATCGCCAGGCGATCTCCATCAAGGATTTCTCGGCGGCCTTTTGAAGGTTTGTGCTTTGCTGACATAACGCATGGCAGACGGCAAGCGTTAAAACGGAATCATCGGTGACGAAACCATTTGGGCTAAAAAATTCGAAATCCTTTCTTTTGAGGTTGTTGTATTCATAAGGTGAACCAACAATGTCGCCGACAATGGCTCCCAACATGTTATTTCTCCATTAAATTTTCAGATACGGGCACTCTAACGAGTCATCTATCAGTTTTTGAAGTGCTCAGCAAAATCGGATGTTGCATAAAGTGAAGTCCTAAAAGTCATACTTATCCTGTCAGAAAAATAGAGAGAACAGACATGCGAACGGAAAATAAAACCTTTAAGACCGATTTTAATCCTGATGACTTTCTTCAAGGTAAGGCGTACCGAGCCGTTTTAAGTGACAGCTATTTTGTCCTTTTGGAAGAAATCAGAAGCCGAGTTTGCCATGATGATTTTATGTTTGCTCAGGCGGTTGGCACTTATTTATACAGAGCGATCGCGTCCGAAAGTGAAATCATGAGTGCCATGATCGCTGCAAGCCGCATGGGCGAATCTCAAACTGTGGATACCTTTGTCAATGACAACGCCAAAGAAGCTTTGAATCTTCTAAACGGCATCGACGGTCTAAGGCAGTTGTCGGCTTCTGTCAAAGATATTGCCTGCGCAATTGCGGTGGTCTACTTTCAAATGCTTTTTGACTACCAATTTCGAACCGACAGTGATTTTCATCAGTGGGACTATCGGAAAATAGACTGCTACGGCACCGGTTGGCATGAATTTTATGAACGAGTCAAAACCTCACGCTTTGCTCAGCAACTGGAAAGTCTTTTAAATCAGCTCTACACATCGATGGGGTTTGAGAAGCCGTGGCGAGACAATGATCGGGACTTCTACGAGATATCTATCCCTAAACGGGCCGATGTCGAGGAGATTTATCAAATTATTCGATTAGCTGGCTTTTTTACGGGCACAAAAGAAAAGTGGCACTACCCGGACTATCCAAGCACTTTTCGTGTAAAGAGCTTTACCTGGAAAAAATGGGCACTTTTACGGATGATGCAACTCATCGCTTCACATTATCCCGAGGTGAAAATTTGTGCAGTCTCGCCTGATGCCGATGACATGAAGGATTTTGAGTGGAGCCGTTATGAACTCTCATTTGATGTTCGACGGGATATGTACGCTCGCAGTGCCATGCATCAACTTTTGAGTCGAAAAAATCTGACCGATCCGTGGCCTGAATTTCAACGCATGGTCAGTTGGAAGTTGCATAAATAATGGGGGTCTTTGTATGTTGTCGACAATGATTAAAAAGTGGCGCGGAGAGCGTCCAAGTATTTTTATTCTCTCGGGCGCGGGCCTGTCAGTGGAAAGCGGAATCCCGACCTATCGTGGAGAGGGCAGTGATCCTAAGAACGACAGCGCCAGTCTTTCAAGAGGTTATATGAGGTCGTTGCCTGAAAGAGTTTTTGAAGCGGCCAATCAGCGAATCCGTGATTTTGACGCTTGTGAACCAAACGCTGCTCACAAAGCCATTGCTCAGTTTATAAAGAAGTATCGTTTACAGGCCGACATTGTGCATGTCACGCAAAACATCGACTCTCTTTGCGAGGAAGCGGGAGATACAGCTGTTTTTCATTTGCATGGGTCCTTAAATCGCAGTCTCTGCCAGAAATGCGGTACGGTTTTCCCGAGAAAAGGCTTCTACAAAATGGGAAATATCTGCCCTAAATGCCGCGCTCAATTTTCAGCCGTCAGACCCGATGTCGTTCTTTTTGGAGAAACGCCGCATGGTTTGGATTGGATCATGCCGTACTTAAAAGAAGTGGATATTTTCATCGCCATCGGCACCTCAGGAACGGTTTATCCGGCTGCGGATTTTGTCACGATTGCGGCCTCAGCCGGCGCCCCTATTCGTATGCTCTTAAATAAGGAAGCCCCTCGGGAGATGCAATTTAATTATTCGATGATGGACGAAGGCTATGGTCCTTTCAATTACATAAGATTGGGCAAGGCGACAGGAATTGTTCCGATGGTTTTGAAAGAGGTGGGACAATTAATTGAAAATATTTAGTCGGATGTTATAAGGTTTTGAGAAAAATAAAGTTTGGCTAAAATTAATGCTCTCATCAAGAGTCCGATTTTCAGGGTAGAAAAATTGTGTTAGAGACCAAATTTGATTGTTTAAATGGTATGCATTGGTCAATGGGTACGGTCGACTTTGAAATTCCCTATATTGGAGACACAGAGAAAGCAACATACATATTTAATCAGAATTTGGTTGACATAACCTGGAACTGCATGAGAACTTTTGAGCAAAATCCTTCCACATTGCCACAAACGAGGACCATCTTGAATGGTAAATCGGTGGATGGATTAGATGTGACTGATTTGCTGCAGGTTAAAAATTATGGGGACGGCTCGCATGAAATGGTTCGTCTTTTGCGCAGTGGAGAGTTCAGGGTCAATATTGAAACTGCCAGCAGCCTTCACCGTTTCGTCGGTTATAAAGATGCCCTGGAATGGGGAACTTTGAGAAATCTTAATACGGCTATCCATGATGTGGAGTACATTCCCCCTACCTATGAAAAATTACCGATATTAGCTGAACGCGGATTTGACTTTCTTAATACTGAAGTTAAGGACCCTAAAGAACGAGCGATAGCAGTTTTTTTATTCATGTCCAGAACTCAGTTTTTCTTTGATGCTAATAAAAGGACTGCGTCTTTGATGATGAATGGATGCTTGATGCTCAACGGTTATTGGCCCATAACTGTTTTAAATCGGGAAAGTGTTGAGTTTCATGAAAAATTGGGGCGCTTCTACGAGACCGGCGATGCTGATGAAATGATGAGATTTTTCGCTCATATCATTAAAAAACAATACCCGACAAAAGGTTTCTAGGTTATATCAAACAGGCTAACACCGGATCGGTTAGCCTGTTTGCATTTGGACTACTCCATTTCAAAGTGAACGCGATTGATATGTTCGGGGATGGCGGCATTCTTTGAGGTAATCACCCAAAGTGTGGGAACACTTTCTTCATCGGCTTGAGGGTAAGGTGTATAGCCGTCAGTAAAGATGACGCATGCATCAGCCTCAGGGGTGTTTTTATTCACCCAGTTGACAATCTCACACATATTGGTGCCGCCGCGTCCCGGAGCGGACAACTTAAAAGGCACATCTTCCCATTGATGCTGTTCTATTTTTTGTATTTTGTAATCGCACCACAAGACAAAAATCTCTTCGGGTTTACACTCTTCAATAACGTCAAAAAGGTGTTTGCCAAAAGCAGCCAACATTTCATCCGAAATGGACCCTGATGTGTCAATACCTATAACCAATGAGCCCATTTGCGCTTCTTTGTTGACAGAAGGCAGATAGACATCTGAGAAACGTTTATTAGGGCGGCGCCATGTTTCGTTTTGTGAAACAAATTTGGTCATAAAACGTCCCAACAGCTCGTACCAGGGAAGCTTTTCAACCAACACGTATTCCTCTAAAAGGGTGATGAGATGACCCATCGCGGAGCCCATACGAGTCTGCATCATCTTCTGTTTGGTGATTGCTTCCGCAACGGCCATTTTTACGCAATTTTCAATGTCCCGTAACTCAGCGTCTTCAACCGATTCACCAAAGATTTTTCTTGCTTCGGCAAGGGGATCATTTTTGAGCTCGCCAGCGCTTTGGTCGCCTGAATAAATGATGTCGCAAAGTAGCTTGGCCGCCGGAATCTTTTCGTAGATTTCGTCATAAATATCTTCTGCGGTTCTGGATTGAGCGCCCCTCAGTCGTACCCCGCTATCAATAAATTTTCCGATTTCCAGTTCAATGAGCGTTTCGTTAATGACGGCATCGCTTGCGATATTAAAAAGGAAATGATCACGCTCGCCTCGTCTAAGACTGTGAGAAAACGCTATATGCAGCACTTCGTGGCAGAGTAAGAAAACGACCTCTTCCACCGAAAGCCTCTCAATTGTTTCGGGGTTATAAAGAATTCTCCCACGAGGGGTTACGGCAGCATAAGGCACCGTGTCAGTTGCTTCCATGGGAAAGCGAAAGAGAATACTGCTGAAAAAGGGTTCTCGCAGTGACAGGCGAGTTTTAGCCTGAAGAAGTTTGTTAATGGTTTCACTCATCCGATCACCTTAGTGAGTCTTGAAGCTAATTTCTTAAAAACGGGGCTTGCGATTAAACGCTTTTTGGATTCGCCTTTATATAGTTCCCGAACAGCCATGGCCTGCATATCGGGCGGCACCCGACTGATAAAAGTCAGTGCGGCGTTGGCCGTATCCTGTTTGCAATTCTCGGACGCAATGAGGTCAACGAGCTTCATGACGGTTGCCCAGCGGATGCTTAAATCTTCCGGAACCGAATACTGTTCGGGGCGGGCTAAAAGTTCTGAAAAGTCCGGCAGGTTCAGGTACATCTTCCGGAAAGCGCAGTAAGCGGCCGCGGCTCCTTCACCGACGTCACCCGCGACCAAGGCATGAAAAAGCTTTTCACCGTCTCGTCCGGTGAAAGATGGAACAAGGCTCACAGCTTCCCACGCTCTGGGAGTCGGATTGGTTTTTCGGGTGGGATCAAAATCAGAAAGCATCTTGGGCTGAAATTGCAAAAATTTAATTAGCACGTCGCAAATGTTGTGAGCTTTGGCCCATATGATCCAATCGTCAAGATTTTCATCAAAAGACAAACAACGCAGGCGGTTGCCTAGTTTTGTACTCATGCGATTGGCTCCGGACTTATCTTCAACGCGATTGCCGGTTGCAATGATGAAAAGCTGATCACTAAGTTTTACCGATCCGGCCCACCGATCCAAAATGATGCGGCACATCGGGTTTTGCATGGACATGGGAGCATCGGTTAGCTCCTCAATGATTAAAGCGCAGGGACCGACCCCTTGACGCAAGTTATAAAACTCTTCGGGCGGCAGCCACACATTGTGTGTGCCTGATTCATGCTTAAACGGCACTCCTAGGACATCAACCGGGTCGCGAAGCGAGGGATTGAATTCCACGATTTGTTCATCAGCAATGTGATATTTTTTCTTCAATTCATTGACAATTTCTCGTGCACAAGCTGATTTTCCACCACCTGGCTTGCCCTCGATAAAAGGGACGATGCGGTTGCCACCCGCCACTTCAAATTGAGCCAAAATGCTTTTCTTTAAATCCGAAAATTTCATTTTTTAAACCTTTTGATAAAACGTTTTTAGTGCATTGACATCGGGCATAGGACAGTATTGAATGCCACCCTCAGAGGATTCCCCTTGGAATTCCATCGCTTTTAAGGCGCAGGCTGCGGCAAAGACAACGGGATCAACCTCAAAAGCCGAGTGTTTACCCTGGGTGGTGGATTCAATCGCTTGAAGTACCTCCGCAAGGTCTTTGTTCTCAAGAAAGAGTTGAAAAAGAGGCGAGCTCACTACCAAAGGTTTCTCATCCGGGTGATCGATTTCCAAAAGCAGCATGCAAACATCTTCAAGTTCTTTGTTCGTTAATCCGGGATCTTGTGACCAGGCTAAAGTGTTTAATGTATCGTCCAACATTCCGGTACACAGATTGGATGAAGAACTCGCCGGAAGAAGTTTTTCCATCTCTTTGGCTGTCAAAAATTGCTTTTGTTCCGGTTCATACATGAACCATTTCCAAAGCCGTTTAGGCAGAAACCAGACTTTTTTGATTTCACCGTCACTCTCAACTTTGCGCACACACAAACCCATCAGATTTTCACGATGTTGATCATCGACCTTAACTTTGACTAAAAGATCCGTGTTTGTGATAACCGGGACATAACCGTTATCGATCGGGACCAAACGTCGAGCTTCACGAGTGGGAAGATGGGAGGTTTTCTGTGATCGAATATGATTTGACCAAAGACCGCTCACGATATAAATCGGGAAGAGGTTTTTTTGAAAACTATCGAGCACATCCGCTTCGGTAGCAGACAGCTTATCGGCTAATGGAAAGTCGTGTATCGGATCATCGGGATTGGAAAGAGCAGAAGCTAAATCCGATTTACCGTGATGCCAGCCGTAGAGCCGTTGGAGAGCTTTTTTAACATAGTCTGAACGCTTGGGATCCGTTGATAGCCCAAAGTAGCGGCTTGCCCACTCAGCGATGAGAGCCAGGGTGAAACGGGGACAGAGTCTGCTTATTGAATAATGCAATTCAATAAAACCGTTAAAAGTTGCCGAGTAATAAGGGCGCCGACTCAATTCTTCAAAGGGTAAAAGCAACAGCACCGAAAGGTCGCTTTTTACAAAAGCAACGGGAAATCCATTGAATCGAAAAAAGCCTTCATGAGTAAGGAGGCTTTCTTCAGAAAGCGAGTGCGAGACCGCCGGTTGTTTTCCGTTCATCATTGTCAGCCTTGTGGATTGGGTTAAGTTATGGGTCTCATGAACAAAATGGGGAAATTTATTGTTCAACAGAGTCCTTTCGATGATGAAAGAATACAAACCGATACATCAAATTATGATGTATTGATGTATCGGGAAAATAGCGTTCATGCGTTGGGTCTTAGGGCAAAAAATGGACTCAACGGCAAGTCAGTGTTGATACCGTTTAGTTCCACAGCTCGAGCAGCGCAAGCCTCTGAAAAAAGCTTGGGATTGATGTTTTTAGAATAGGGAGAGTCGCCGCAGGCTTCAATTTTGTCAAGAATTTCCGTTAAAGGTTTTTCGTCGACAAGAAGATCATAGAGGACGTGTCGTTTGTATTGTAGGCTTTGGTTGGGTGTCTCCATTGAAGTCATGACCATGGCGATTTTTTCTAACTCTTCAAGATTGAGTGTCGGGTCTTTACTCCAAGCGATTTCATCGAGTTTTTGATCAACTTCTCGGGCTTTGACTTGACCCTCTTCACGATTAGACAGTTTCTGACTCATTTCGCAGTCCACCTGGTAATGGGTGACTTGGCTTGTGAAAGAGTCGTATCCGAGTTTGTAGGGGGCGATGAACCAGTAGTCCAAAATTTCACCCGTTAAACTGAGTTTTCTAACGCAAAAACCTAGAAGCGTGGAGGGAGAGGCGCACTCAACGAGCCCTTCGCTTAAAACTAAATTGAGACTGGTTTGAACAGGGATCAGTTTGTTGAATTTGTAAAGAACCCTTAAATTTGCAGAGCGTTTCTTTTCTTCATTTTTGATCGGTGTGACATGGTTGGACCACAAGGGGATCAACTCGTAGAGGTTGGGAAAAAGTCCTTTAGTTGAAAGCGCTATTTCTCTGAAAGAATCCAGAAGCGGTTGTCGGGCCGGCTGGATTTTTTTTTGTGATGCTGTCGCGTTATGCATTTTTTTGTGCAGATCCGGGTATCCGGTGTGAAAGCCAAAAAGCGTTCGTAGACTTTGCTGAACTTTTTCAAAAGCGCATTGTTCAAACGGCGCGCCAAAGAATCTGTGCCCCCAAGCCCGAACGATTTCCGCCACAAATTTAGGGGCAAACCAAACAAAGCCGGTGGGTATTTCAATAAAGCCGTTATAAGAGGCGGAATAGTGGGGATATTGACGCAAAAGTTCGGAAGGAAGCAGCAATTGAACGGTATAGTGTTCTTTGACGAAAGCGACAGCTTCGTCTCTGTGCCAAATAAAACCCGGTTTGAAGAACTCTTGATATTTGAATGAAAACGCCTGGCTCGATAGATCTTTTGAACTCATAAATAGTCTCCTATGAATGAGAAAAGAGTATCGGCAGGCGTTTCAATTTATGAGGTATTAAGAAAAAAATAGCGATCAACGTAAAGAATTACGTTGATCGGCTAAATTTTTTGGACTTAAAGGTACTTTTTGTTCATGCTGTTTAAAAGAGTGTTCACTTTATCCCAGACCATATCAGTTAACAAAGAATCTTTTCCAGAAAGCATCATTTCTAACCATTTAATTGAATTAAGCTCTATAGGGAATGATTTTGCACTTACAGGATTTTCTTCGCCCCATTTCCACCATGGCCAATACTTAGAATGTCTTTCGTTTCCAAATGCCTTTGTGGCTTCATTTTTTAACTCTTGATAAAGAACGGGCTCGATGACTTCACAGTTGTTATAGCCAGAAATTCCCCAGCAGATCTGGGTCAAGTTTATTTTTTGAGCTTCAAAGTTTATGCACCAATTGAGCTGGTTGTTAGCCGGTTTAAACCAAAATCCGGCAAAGCCCGAATTAATTTCATCAGGTTCTGAATATTCCAACTTTAAGGGAAAATTATTTATCTCTTCACATTGTTTTGAAAGAGTTTGGCAAAAGGTTTTCCATGCTTCTTTTCGTAGCTCGGGGAAGGCCTCATAGATTGCCATAGCAGCGGCAAGATTTTGCGGATCTTTTAATGTTTTTAAAAGGATTTTATCTGTCATGGGCGCTTCTCCCGCAACATTTTGTCTAAGAAAACGAACAAATAATTCCACAAAATACCGGACACTCGGAGCTAATGAAAATTTAGCCGCAGTTTCAAGTGCCTTACTCAGTTGTAGAAAATCGACTTGAATAATTTTTGAGCGAAAAATGCTGTTTGGATTAATTGACCATTTTGTCGGTTCATGGTCAGAAAGGTAGACAATAGTCCAGTTTTTTATGTCTCTTTGAGTTTCAAGCCATTGAGCGTAAGTTTGAAGTTGATCTTTTCCATCATTGGCCCAAGGTTTATTTTCAATGCAAATAGCACTATCGGCATTTCGGATCAAAATATCCATTCGACCATTGGGAATCGTGTACTCAACAGCAATGAAGGATGAATCTCCAAATTTGGGAATGCTAATAAAAGATTTACCGTTTTCCTGGCTAGATAGTACTGGTAACTTTCTGAGAAGTTGGCAAAACGCATCTAAAAATAATTCACCTTGCTCATGACGCTCCTTAGGGTTGAAAAGGAATGCCAAGACACGTGAAATATCTGTTTCACCAGGATTAAATAAGCTTATAGGGGCAAAGTTTTCTGCTAAGCGGCTGGCGTAATTTGCCTGATTTAATTGCTGAGCGTTAAGCAGCGCTTTGACCACTTGGAGTATTTGAGAAACGTTCCGTGTTTCTTCGCTCATAATTCAAATCTGCATCTAATGCTAAACGGGGACAGTATAAAACTTTACAAATCGAAAGTTGGGAGGCGTACAGATCCATATGAGCTATTTTTAGCAATAATTCCATCCCACCAATTGGCTTGAGCGATGGTAATTAGCATTTTGGACAAACCAACGAGAGTTTCATCGTCATCGCCGTCATCAATGCAAAGCAATTCGATTTCTTCGATAATTTTATCGACCGCGTCCTGGCGAGACCACGCAATGTCACAGTAATTATCCTCAACGAGTTCAGTGATTCTGTCTTCATCACTCTTGAAGTCTTCGGGATCAAGCGCTTCCGCTTTATAGGCGGCAATAAACTCTTCTTCGTCGTAGAGATCCACTTTAAAGTTTTCGATATCGATATCGATGAAGTTCATCATGTTTTTCTGCTCCTTATGAGGGCGTTTGTTAACTTTTTATCTATTGAAAGAATATTCACAAATGCTTCATTTTATGAAGTATTTGTTCTCTCAATGGCTTCTGATTTTTGATTGCTTAATGAGAAATTCTTTGTTGGATTCTTCTTTACCAAAAAGATCAACGATGTAATCACCAACAACCCTACGCATGGTTGACTCCTAGTTGAGTTTCTATCTTTATTCTGAGATTAGGATAATGCTTATAGCTTCATTTTATGAAGGTTCTATACTTCAAAAATGATGTTTTCAACTTTGGGTTTTGGCCTTTATTTTTGAAAACTCGCTAGGAAAATGTTAGATGTTCCGAAAAAACTCGCTGGAAAAATGTAAGATTTCTGGAAAAAGTCGCTAGGAAAACGTAATTTTTCGTGTTAAAGTGACTAAAAAAATGTAATTAGAGCGACGAAATCTATGCTTAAGCGAAAAATTGAAAAAACACTCTTGAATTGGCTCAATACGGAAAATCGGAATCCGTTGATTTTGAAAGGCTGCAGGCAATGCGGAAAAACATTTTCTGTGTTGCAATTCGCTCAACAACACTACAAACACGTTGTGTACTTGAATTTCTTCGAAAACCCGGATTACAGAACGATTTTTGAAGGATCGCTTAAAGTTGATGATGTCGTCTTAATGATGAGTGCGTTTGTCGGTGCAAACGTTCGCTTTATACCCCACGAGACAGTCATTGTCTTAGATGAAATTCAAGAATGCCCCAGAGCTCGTGCGGCTCTGAAATTTTTCAAGCTGGATGGTCGTTTTGACGTTTTAGCAACGGGTTCGTTATTGGGTATCAGCGGCTATCGTTCGGAAGACTATTCTGTGCCGGTAGGCTATGAAACCATTATTGATATGTTTCCGTTGGATTTTGAGGAATTCCTTTGGGCCAATGGGATTGAGCATGCTTTGATAGCTCTTCTAAAGCAGTGTCTAGAAGAGGAAAGGCCCGTTCCTGAAGCGTTGCACCAACGAATGAGAGACTTATTGCTGCAATATGTTGTTGTGGGCGGAATGCCTCACATTGTTGATCAGTTCATTAAAGAAAAAAATGTCGCCTTCGTTCGTGAAGAGCAAAAGCTTTTGATCCGCTCCTTTGAGGACGATATGGTCAAATATGCACAAGGTGCAGATAAATCACGAATTCGTGAGTGTTTTGAATCGATTCCGAAGCAACTTGCTCGAGACAACAAGAAATTCCAATTTTCTTTGATTAAAAAGACAGCGCGTTCTAACCAGTATGTTGGAAGTCTTCAATGGCTGGAAGATACCGGGTTAATCCGCCGCTGCTACAACCTGACGCTGCCGGAATTGCCGCTTGAAGGCAATGCTTGTCAGGATAAGTTCAAAGTCTATATGTCTGACACCGGTCTTTTTGTCGGGATGTTGGAAGACGGTACGGAGCGTGATATTTTGCAAGGCGATCTCTTTGGGTATAAAGGGGCGATTTTTGAAAATTTAGTGGCGGATTTCTTCATCAAAATGAAAAGGCCTTTGTATTACTTCCAAAAGGATACAGGGCTAGAGGTCGATTTTGTTATGCGTTACAAGGGTGAGGCAGTTTTGCTGGAAGTGAAAGCAACTTCTGGTAATACGAAAAGCACGCGCACTATTTTGAAGCATCCAGAGAAGTATCACGTGAATTCGGCCATAAAACTCGGGGACTACAACGTGGGCCGTCGTGAACAGCTTTTGACTTTGCCTTTATATATGGGATTTTTGCTTACTGAGCGGTGAGGTCAAGAGGATCGAAACGATCTTTTTAAGACAAAGAGCGTCTGAATTAATGGCACATAGAGGTATTCATATGGACGAACAAAAGGCCAGACAGGGTGAGATTGCTGAATTAATTGTGAAGCAAAAATTGGAAGATTTGCCATCGGGATATTCTGTAATCGCTAACGTGGATATTGCGGCAGAAGGTAAAAGTTCTGAACTGGATACCGTTGTGGTTACACCGACCGGCGTTATTGTTGTTTTAGAAGTTAAAGCAGGTGATCTAATAGCGGATGAGTCCGGACGCGTGGTGCGTGATTATGGCGCCGGAGGTCAAAAGGATATCGTTAAACAGTTAAATAGACAGGGAGGAATTGCCAGAAATCGTTTGGCTGCTCTTGCGAAGAATCTGACTATTCGCTCATTTCTCGTTTTACCAACTGGGAAACTGGATGGATACGGAATAGGGATTGATTCAGCCAGAGTCATTGACGCGGATCGTATGGATGAACTCTGCAATATCATTTTGGACTGCGACCGATTGCCGCATAATCATGACGTCTCTAAAGATATAATCGTCGAGTTTTTAAAAAATCATTGTGTTGTCAAACAAAGTTTGAGCTCCATTTCTGAAACGCTGGATATCCGATGTCGGGAATTGTCTGCCGGATTGGCCACCTGGATTCCCAGAATTGAATCGCCTTTGGCTGTTGTAGAAGTTAATGCACCGGCCGGCGCCGGTAAAACGCAGCTTGCGTTGTCGCTTTTACAAAAAGCCCATCAAGAAAAAAGAAGTGCCTGGTACATCAATACGACCCGCAACATCGCTCAAAAGCTTCAGGATCATCCCATTAATCAGCACGTTGAATTCATTGGTACATGGCATGAATTGGCGATTGAGAAAACCCGAGCTGAAGATCCTGCAGATATTGATTCACTGAAATTAAGCCAGTATTTCAATGACGTGTCTGAGGCGTTTGTTCAGAAATTAGAAGATGGTAATTATTCCATTGATTGCATCGTGTTGGATGATGCTCAAGATTTGAAATCCGATTGGGTGGAGGCGTTAACGCAGGCTCTATCATCCGATGGAACACTCTACGTCTTATCAGATCCCAATTTCAAAACTGGTGAAACTGTTGAATTTACGGAATCGGTCCGAGTGAATTCCGCAGAAACCGCTCGCGTACCGCAGAGGGTAACTCAGGTCATCAATGAACTGGCGCTTACTTATAGCCCTTTGGTCTCTACGAGTCCCTATCAAGGGGATGTTCCTGCTTTTTTCACCTATAGCGGTCCAGCGCAACTTTTAAAAGAAACGAGAAGGGCAGTTGATGAAGCTCGAAAAGAGGGCTTTTCTGATGATCAAATCGCCATCTTGACGATGAAGGGACGTCATTCGTCAGAGATTTTATGTTCACCAACACTAGGATCAGACAAATATTCGCTTAAGCAACCGTTGGATGAGTTTAAAAACGGTCGTCAGCTCTTTAGTGACGGAACAATCTTTAACGATACGGTGAGACGTTTTAAAGGACTTCAGGCGCCGTGCATTATCTTGACAGAAGTGGATTTTGATGAATTAGACGATCAAGCTAAGTCTTTGCTCTACTTAGGAATGACACGTGCATCGATGAGTCTAAAAATGGTAATTGAAAAAAGAGTTGTAATGGCTATGGTTTCTTTGTTATAGCACCTTGAGTTTTTAGCTTAAAGCTTAAAGAATAAAATTTATGGGTGTTAAATGGCTTTCGTTCTTTGCCTTTATTTCAAATACTTTTAGGAAAATTAAGCTATGGAATACATTCAAATGAACTCAGATATACGAAATATTCATGATTGTAAAAATTTCGAACAATTAGCTGATCACCTTGTTAAACATGATTTAGTCATAAAAGTTCCAGATTATCAAAGGCCTTACGCTTGGGAGGCAAAACAGGTTCAAACACTTGTTGATGATTTGAAAGGGTGTCAAGGGGATTATTTTCTGGGGGTCTTTCTATTAGATTCATCTCATCAAGGTGTTACTTCCGTTATTGATGGTCAGCAAAGACTAACAACAATTTTTATATTACTGAATTGTATTAGAAAGAAATATTCAGATTGTTGGTCTTTGTTTAATCATAAGAAACAAAATTTTTCAACTTTTTTGTTGCGAAAAAATTATTGTCGATTGACATTACAAGAAACAATTAATGACAAATATTTTCAGGCCTTATTTGATTGCGAAGATTTGGACGAAATAGATAAAGTCTCAACTAATGGATATCAGGCAGAGGAAATACTTAAAGCAGCATTTAAAGAATGTTTCAGGTTAGTAGACCAATTAGATAAAGAAGAGTGTCGAAAGATTTTGTTCACTCTTTTTGCCGCGCGTTTGATTATTCACGAAGAAACGAATACTGGAATGGCAATGCGAGTGTTCGAACTGATGAATGACCGAGGTAAAAGTTTGACTAATTTAGAGGTTGTTAAAAGTTATTCCATGAGTTTAGCTTGGAATATAGATTCTGAAGATAAACATGCTTGGAATTCAATCAAGGAAGATTTCATTACGATCAACAGACTCATCAAGGAAATTAATTTTTATGAAAAGTCTTTTACTGGCGATGAGATATTGCGTTATCACGTGATAGCCGTTTGCGATTGGAAATACACAGGGTATAAAGAACCTAAAGACCTATTCAAGAAGCTACTCGTTCGAGTCTCCGAAGATAACAAAAAGTTACAACTAGCAATTACTGAATTAAAGAATAGTTTTGAGTTTTTTAAAGACTTATTTACTGATGTTTTTAGTTTAAAACCAAGGTATAAATGGTTTAAAAATCTCTATATTCTCGGCTACTTGGCTAACTTTTATCCTTTACTTTTGGCGATACGGAAATGTTTTAAAGCTGAGGAATTTGAAGAGGTATTTAATCGAGTTTGCAATATTCTTGAACTTTATTCGTTTAGTGCTTACTCAATCTTACATAAGCCATCTGACACGGCAATGAACAAGTTATATTCATTAGCAAGAAATATTGTCAAGGAAAGATACAGTAAAGATAGAATTTATGACGAATTGTCGGGAATAATCAGAGAATACTGTACTAAGTATTTAACTGATTTTAAAAGGTCTCTTCTATCGCCAAACTACTACAACTCGAGGAGAGATAAGGTATACCTACTAATTAAATATGAAAACTATTTAATTGATCAATCTACTTCATATGAACCACCTTATTATTCAGATTTATATTTAATAAAGAGTAAAACAAGAAACAATCTGACAGATAAAGAAGATGATGAACTAAGAAGAAAGTTCACAACTATAGAGCACATTGTTGCTCAAAAAATTGAAATTCCGAATGAAAATAAGGACAGGTACTTTGAATTGTTGTTTAATTCATCGTTGAGTCATATGACAGAATCTGAAAAAGTTGAATATGAAAAAGACGCTACAAGATATTTTGAAGATAACTATTTGAATTTTATTGGAAATCTGGTTCTATCTAGCCAGGGGGCCAACTCTGAAAAAGGTAACAAAATTCCAGAAGAGAAAGATTGGAACGGTTTTGAATCACAAAGGGAAATTATGAGGTTAATGACTTCAGCTAAACCAAGTGGCGATTTAGAGATTGCAGGCAAAGGATCTTTGAATATAAAAGTCGATGTAAAACTGATAAAACAACGGGCAAAAAAAATTGAAGAATTTGTCGATTTTTATTGGCCTTTAAAAGCTTTCGAGGTAGTAACTCCAGAGAATGAAGAGGATGTTTTAAATGCACAACAAAAATTCATACAAAGAAAAGAGTTAATTTAAATTACTACTTTGCGTTTAGGGAGAAGTGCAACACTTCTCCCTTTGCAATGAATACAAAAGTTTCACATCTTAAAATACAGATGACTTTATTTTTGTTGTAGATTTATCGCTAACTTTTCAATGTTAATAATTTGGGCTATATCGATCCAAGTTTTTATCCAACTGTCTAGTAGTAGACTATCAACAATATCAGCCTCCAGTCGGAATATACCTGTATTAATTTCTGAAATTTTTTGAGAGCGGTTAAAGGGAGACTCTTCCAAATAGGTTTTCGTTTGAGGATTTTTAAAGTCCAAAATCAGATGGATTAGTCTGGTCTTATCACCCGTGTAATTAAAGTGACGACTCTTAATGTAATCCTTAACTTTAAAGCCTGAGACACCCTGAGCGTTGTCTTTTAGTTGCTTGACAGAATCAATGCGGTGAAGGGCTAAATGACGGTAGTTATCGTAACCGTCAAATTGGCAAACCAAATACAAACGACCGTCCTGCTGAACTAAGCCCAATGGGCTCAAAATGGCTTCTTTCTTTTCGCCTTCTGCGTTGCGATATTTCACCTGAATTTTCTTTTCTTCGTACAAGGCATTAGTGACATCATCGAAAATTCTGGGCAGCACCTGAGGTGGAATGCGGGGAAGTGTGTCCGATACAACCGCGATCTTATCCAACCAATGGCGTTCTTTAGTCACATGGCCCAGCGGAGTGTCGAGCTTATCCATGGCCGCGTTAAAGAACGGATCCAGAGTTTTGGCAAGCTTTCCGGGTAATTGATACTTTAAATATTCTTGAATCAACTTTAGCAATAAAGATTCTTGCGGCGATGGAGACAAGAAAGAAAAGGTATTGCTGAAAGAGGCCAAGCGATAGCCGTAGGGGCGAGAACGTGTATCACGCTCGACCGGGATTTCATCTGATTCCGCAAGCTCTTTGAGATAACGCTGCAATGTGAGTGTTTCAAGTTCAATGCCGGCAGATTTCAAGCTTTGCATGATTTCTGTCGAAGTTACCCAGTGGCGCGGTAAGCGCTTGATGATTTCAAGGTAGATCAATGCTTGAGAAAAACCGGTCGTGGTACGAGCCATCAAAAGTCCTCTTTCTGGAATTTAAACTTTGGAAAATTTCATAATCTTGCTCAACATATCAGCTTTTTTAGGTTCCATGCCTTTACTCACTTTAACTTTAAACTCGTTTAAAACGTTCTAAAATACCCATTTAGACACCCGATGCCAAATTATCTTTAGAATGGCATCGGTACGTTTATCTACTAACGCCTTGTCCCACATATCATCTATAGTTAATGAAGAAATGGATGCAATATGATCACTGAATTCTGATCCTTTTAAAATATCAACTGTACTATCGTTTAACTCAATTCCCAATTTTGAAGCCGATTCTTTTATTAACTTTATTTTTTCAGGATCTTTTTCTGCCACAGTTTGATAGTAATAAAGTTTCTCTTTCCATCCTTTATTGCCAACCGATGAATTAATCTCTTGAGGTAGAAGTGTTAGATTACCAATACTTTGGTACGTCTTAATATTTGTGTCATACAAACTTTCATCCCACTTTTGAGAACTGTTTTTTTGAGGAGCAACATGTTCAATACTTTTTAAACTAGGAGAAAACCACTTGGAAAGATTTAAATAAGGAGAACAGCCTTCTCTACCTTCTTTCATGACCCCCTTATTTTGCTCATCGGGAATCGTGTTATGTGCTGCAATAATAAGAGCAAGTTTTACAACTTCTCTTCCTGTTGAATCATATTTGAGGTACTGTCTGGCTTGTTTCGCCCACGATTCGTAATTATCGATACCTTTCTTGTTTAGTGTATTCTTAACGTGTTCCCTTACAGACTCAATAGTAAAATTACCCTTAGACTTGAAAAATTCTCGATAAGTCGTATCTAAGCCCGCATTTGAAAAAGCTGAACGCCATAGGAAGAAATAACCCGCTATGAGTTTTACTATCTTTGCCAATTTTTCTTCATCCTCCTCATCCAAAGATATGCTTGTAGCGTTTTCTTGAGGATGCTTTTCTCGGAGGATGTGATAAGCACTGGCTAATATAGTTATTGCCATTTTGTGATTGGATGATTTTAGAAAAAGCATTAACATCGAAGCCAAGTCTGCTTCGGCAGCCTTGTCAATGAGTGGAAACGACTTATTATTCCTTCCATCATAGTTTATCCATTCTTTATAAAACTCCGCATAATTTCCCATTTTCCTAATGAATGATTCTTTCTCAACTATAGAGTCAAGTTCTGAATAAACTTCGTTTAGAGCCTTTCTTTGGTAGCTAAAATGAGTGGACATTGTTCTTCCATCATAAGCGACGAAGAATGATGTCAAGTAATCATTCGTGCGTTTGTTTTTTTGTTGTGCAGTATTAACTTCAGAAAGGAAATCTTCGATTTTTTTAAAATAATGTTCACTAACAGAATCCTTGAACTGAAGACCATCTTCCCCATCAATGGTAGTTACAACAGTAGGTTTGAATGTTTCAATAGCTGTGAGCGGAGTCCCCGTAGCATTCAATGACTGGAACATATCAAATGCCCAATCATCATCGGTGGGTTGAATTATCGAAAAGCAACAACGATCCAGTAAGTAATGGCAAACAGCTAATGTTTGGACAAGTTCACTTAAAATGTAAGAATTACTTTTCTTGTCTTTAATGTTTTTTTCATTCACGATACTTACAAAATCGGGACGGTCATAGTCCCATAGATGCTCTTGAGAGAAATGTTCTAATATTTTGGAAGCAGAAACAAAATCATCAGTTTGTTCTTCGTGAGCTGTTGCAACAATTTTTTTCAACCAGGTCTCTATCTTTTTTCCATTTTTGTAAAGTAAAGAATCACCAAATTTATCTTTTGATAAGTTTGGTAAAGGCGTTTGGTGGTTTTCATACGCTTTGATGAAACAGCCAAGATAATTTGATAATTCTGATTTATATGCCTCGTCTACATCTTTATCTCGTGTCCAAAAGTCTTTAGCTCCTCGAATAATTTTAGGTTTCAGGCGAGGTGTTCCTCTTCCTAAATCGAAACTGAATAATGTAGCTAATTTTTTTTCAACCCATGTATTGTAAATTTCGTTAACATCTTCATAGATAGGATTGGAACTTTTTATTTTGCTCTTTATTTCTGTGAGTCTTTTTACTAGTAAAGTTGCCATTAACGCAATAGTGGATATGCGTTGTTGCCCATCAATAAGCTTCTCGATTCTTGAAGGAACAGCCTGTACATCAACTGGATAAATATTGTTTCTATTACTCTCAATAACAGTGATGATTGTTCCTAAAAAGCGAATTTCTTTAGTATCATCCTTAACTTCCCCATAAGCGATCCGTTGAATTCCTCGTGTTAAATCTTCTAGTAGTTGCTCGATGTTGTCAGCATCCCAGCTATACTCTCGTTGGTACAGAGGAATGTACAATCCTTGACCAGATTGATTTAGGAAGTCGCAAACGCTTCTATTTTCGGTTAAAAAAGATTTTTCAATGTTCAATATAGCCATAATATGTAAGCCTCTACATCATGAAACGGTTTTGAAACTTATCACTTCCGTCCAATATATCAACTAAATTTGTGGCAAGTTTTTTTTGACGCTTTTCTTCTTGTTTTTTTATAGCCTCTAGTTTTATTTGACGTATACGTTCTGGTCTCGCCAATTCAGCGAGACTTTCTCCTTGATTCCACGTATATCCATCCTTTTCAAAAGACATGGCTTTCTTGTATAAGTCTGGATGTTGCTCATAAAGCCAGACCCATTCTATTTTTTGTTGAAAGAAGCAGAAATAACAACCAGAACGACTACGACAATATGTCCCAACTTTACCGTCTACCTCAAAGGGAATTTCTTTGTAGTACGATGGAACTCCTACTCCGCTATCTTCAAGGAGTTTAAAGATGTCATCTTTTACTAATACATCAGTATTATCAAGTAATGGAAAAGATTTCAATTTTCCAACAGGATAGTCAGTGGATTTTAAAAATTCATAAACAGCATGATTAAACAATTTGACATCATAATCAAGTAATGCATTCAGTTTTCTTGAATTAGGAAAATGCGAAGTAATAGGTTTCTCTACTATTTTCATTAAATCTTTTTTTGTCATTCCAGAAGTTGAAGATAAACGATTGTAGATATGGACTATTTGATCTAAATTTTCTGCACAGAAGAACTTATTGATTACATCTAAACTCCAAATGTTACGTCTAAAGGGAAATATTGCTTGTATATTGGGCTTAGATGAAATGTAACCTTCTCGATCTTCATCGCCGCGTATGCCAACGTAAGATATAGCTAGATCATCTCCGATAAAACGTTCCATTTCGTCAAGCTTCATTTTTCTCGTACACCAACGTTGTTGCGGAGAGGGTAAAAATCCTCCCATAGCCTTAAGGAAATGTTCAAAAGGGGTGGGTTCGGGACTTCCTTGGGCAGCTCGTAATTCTTTGATATCGCCAAGATACGCCTTGAGGCTGGCTATAAGGCGTTCTGTTTCGGCTAATTCACAACCTGTATCAGAGTTGTAGTACTCAATTTTAAGATAGGGATATTTTTGTTTTAGGTAAATTGCAAGTGCAGCACTATCTTTCCCTCCAGAGATACCAAGAATATGTCTTACCTTTAACATTTTTGTAGCCTTTTTTGTAATATGCGCATCATTGTGTGTATGTCTAGATTATCATCACCGGTCAGAACGGCGTTGATATTCTCTTCTAATTTTGTTGATCGAAGCTCTTCTGTTTCGTCTATTTTGTAGTCTAAGCTTTGAGAGAGAACTGCTTTTTGTTCACATTCTCTAAATAGGAAAATTAAATCATCATGTAATCTTGCCTCTTGTTCATCTTTCAATTTTTGAAGAGGGAAGCCTAATGCAGCGTAGCAAATTGACTGAAACCACTCCGTACGATTATCAAATTGTGTGATCGCATGAAGATAAAATTCCTTTTGACGGGGATTAAGTAAATGAGGTTTCACGTTCGTAAGGCGTTCTCTAATTTCTAGGACGTAGCTGCAATAATTTTTCGAACTTAATCCGAGGCGTTCAATAAGATCATCTTCTAAACGATCAATTAATTGGTTATAACACTCCCTTAACTCACGTACAGCTCGCTGGATGATATCGCAATAGTGTCGGACTTCTTTCTTGTCTGCTAACATTTCGTCAGTGTATCCAAGCGCTCTGGGAAGGTCTTCTAAAAATGACTTTTCGGGATCTTTTGCATGTGCCAATATTTCACGAAATCTAATAGTTTCTTCATGTGGTAATGATTTTGTATGCTTTGCATACTCGTTCAGCTGATGGGAGTAGAAATATAAAAAAGGTTTTATTGTTTCAATAAAGGACTCTCCCTTGATTTCATTTTTTCCATTGAGGTTTAAAAACTTGCGATACTGATTAAACATCGCGATTTTGATACCGTCTACAGAGTAAGCCTTTATTTCAAACTCGCCGAGATGTTTTTTCATCAGGTCAAAAACTTCCATGTTAAAGTTGGGAATAAATTGACCATTTGTACCGTACAAAGAAAAATCCTGACGTTTAATGAAAAGATAAGTAGGTAGCCAAAATTCCAAAAGTCCTTCCTTGATTTTATAAGGTTGACTACAGAGGATTTGTATCAAATCAGAGAGTTTACGAGGTTTCTCTCTGGTGCTTTTAAGAAAATCCTCGCAAACGTACCACAAAGTTAGGATATTCTCATTAGAAGGACAATCTGTGAACTCTCCATTAACATGTAAACCGGTATTACGAAGCAAAGAATAGTACACAGTTTTTTCAGGAGGAAACTTATTTTTATCAAAGCCTAATTCCAATTTGTCACTGTTCTCCAGTAGAGACTGAAAATATTTGGCTTTAGCGGCGGCGATGTTTGCACTCAGCTTATGTTTATTTATTAACTCGTTGTTGAGAATAGGGGTTAAAGGGTAAACATCTTCACAAACAGCAGAAAGTAAGTTGTTAAAATCACGTTGTGATTTAATCGCTAGTTCTTTACCGTTATATATCCAAGTGGTACTGTCATATGAAAACAATCCCTCATTGATTGATTTGTTTAACAGTTCAATTTCAAATTCTTTTAATTTGCTGACTTCCCGAATTGCCACGGTATCACTCTTATCGATCAGCACCCTCTGTAGAAGATAATCATATTTCCTTAAGTTATAAATATGTGAAACAATGCGATCAGTGTTATTAAAAACTACAAAAATTAACGCTTTGTTGGTTTGTAAACTGAACTTTTTAACTTTAGTAACTATGTGATTATCGATGGAGAAAAGCATCTCAATATACCCATCAATATCACCTACAGGGGTGATCTCTTCAGGTGATGTGAGAACATTGTATTTGAAATAGCGGGGAGTTCCTCTATGATAATAACAGGCCTTTGCCATAGAGATGCGTTTTGTAAAGAAATGCCATATATCATCAATGTAATCGATGGGTTTGGGCACAACTAAGCTAGCTTTTGACAATTCGTCCTCTATATTGACATCGGTTCCTTCAAATAAAACCAACCGATTTTTATATGCTGCAAATCTGACGATCTTAAAATGTATTAATTGTTCGATTACATACTCTGCATTGTCAATGCCCATAGCATATTTCGCATAACATGCAAGGTCCTTAATTTTTAAGCTAAATCCAGCTGTACCAAACAAATTTAATAATCCAATGGTTTTAACGATTTGTAACGCATTTCTGAAATCATTTTCGTTATTCCAGTTATTACCTTCAACTCGTTCAATAGCTGTTCTTATACTGCTCCAGGCCATTGAGTCAGAGTTAGGATCTTGTAAGAACGAATAAAAATTGCTCTCAATATAGTCATAAACCATCTGAAGGTTATATGAAAGCCTCTTTTGAGGTTTGAATCCTAAAAGAGTGTTTGGACCTTGTGTAGACAGGAATGTAAATAATGAGCGTTCATTTTGTCCGTACCGCTGAATAGCTTTTGTTATGGTGTATGCAGAGAAAGGATCTAATGGCCACAAATTTTTAGTGGCTTCGTATGAGTAAGAATCGGAAACAAACCGCGTCTTAATTGCTAATTCCTGAAGACGTCTTAATTCCTCTTCGTTTGTTATGAGACGATTTTTTTTCTGTTTGGCGGCTAAAAAAAATTAGTTGCTCTATTGGCTCTACAAATACAATTTCTTGAAAACGCCCTTTTACCTTTGACCATTCATTTTTTTGTTCCTCAGAAAGTTTTTTCCCATAGCTACTGAAATTCTGATGTAAAGTAGTAATCAGAAGAATATTCCTAGAAGTAGCATTTACGAATTCTGCTAATTTTTGTAAAAAGTATAGTTCTTTATTAGGATTTCTTTCAGCTGTGTGTTCGAGTATTTTCCCAAACTCGTCGATTACTATTAGCAATAACTTCCCTTGCTTATGACATTCGTCATAATATTCTTTTAAAGCGTCCAGAACGTTTACATTATTGTCTTTTAATCCAAGTTTTTTGCCCATTAATGTGGCAAGTTCCTCGTAATCGCCAATAATATTAAGAATTGAAAACTTCTCTACATTAAATATCTTGGGATTAGTTATTAAATATTTTGTTTTATTTTTGGCATTAAGGTCATGTTCCAAAGCTAGTAAAAAACTTGACTTTCCAGTTCCATAAGTGCCAATAACAGTAAACGAATGAATGCCGCTGTGAAAACCGTTTACGATAGATAGTGCTGCTTTTTTTGTGTTTGAAGTAACAATATAAGGAATATTTTTACTCCAACCATTCTCAATATTTGCTGATAGGTTAAACTTTTTCATAGTATTGTCTTAAAACGTACTCCGCAGTCAGTTCTTGCACAAACTGCAACTGTCGTATTCCCGCAACATCACTGTAAATTAGATGTTTGGGGAACATTTTTTCTAATTGTTTGAGTGTATATATAATTTCTGCATCATTCATACAGAATACACTTCCGATATCTTGCAACATTTCATAAGGAATTGTATTTTCTTCGCCTTTCATTTTGATAATGGCAAAAAGAAAAATATCTTTAGTTACCACTCGTTTAGCTTCTACGTTGAAATAATAAACATTGTTGGTTTTGTCGTTCTTGTCTAGATTTTTTTGATCGCTAACATGTACTAAATCTAGATCAATAAGTAGGCTCGAAAAGTCTTCAAAAGAGTGATCACTTTTGGGCAATACATAGTTTTGGAGCAATACATTAATGTCTTTGCTAACTGTGTTGGCGTTAAATTCGTTTGCCTTATTAACTTCTCGCATTTTGCGTTGCACAAAATCGCATAGTTGTTTTTTTGTAAATTGTTTGCGCTCTCGTTGAAACTTAGTAAAGAACAAGTTGTATAAAGTTGCTACTTTTGAGTAGATGAGCATGAAATGAAGTAACCATAACGTACCTAAATCCTCAATGTAAGGATCTTTTCCTTTTTGTGTATCAAAGATAAAAGTTGCTATATCCGTCAATTCGTTGCTTTGAGTTAAACCAAAACATTTCATCCAATAGCGAATAGAGGACACCATATTCTTTCCAACTCCAAGCTGCACTACAGCATCAGCAGAGTTGAAATCGCAACGAGCTATCATGAAGTCATAACCTTTTTTTAGCCATAACGATTTACAAGGAAAAGATTCATGACCAGAAAATGTATATTTCATACTAGAAGTTTGCATTGGTTTAGATCTTTTAATAAACAATAAGTTATTTCAATCTAGAAAGTTTTCATAGATGATAGCTACATAATTTGAAAACATCCTTAATTCCTTAACAAAAAGCTAGTTAATTCTCTTTAACGGAATATGTTAAACATCTTGACACGTATGAGCAATCTCGATGTGACATTTTCGCTGTGTCAGCTCCGTTACAAAACCACATTGTTGGACGTGGTAAATTCACTGTGGATAGACGGCAACAAAACCGCAATAGCGTAACATATTATTAGACTAATGAGAGGTTTTAGGGCTAGTCTACTTTTCGAAGGAAAATATTATGAGGGTCATAGTACAACTAACAAAAGCAGATAAGCGGAGATGGATGGATTTATGGGGGCTAATAAATTCAGAAATACAGATAAAACGTGAAATTAAATATCGTTTAAAAACTAGAAAAAAAGCTCCCACTGATCAGGAAATATGGGATGCTTTAGTAATTGGTTTAGTAACAAGCCAACAAAAATCCGGGAAAAATAGTGTAGTAAATCTTTTCTTGAATGAGATAAGAAAACAGGGACAATTCAATTTACAACAGTTATGTGATCGACCTGAATTGATAGAAAAGATTCCTTATTTTGAAAAATTACGTTTTAACAAAAAAATATATGACTTTATGACTGATGCATTGGAAAAATACAAAAATAACCATTGGAAAATTATAAAGTCTGCGTTTAAAGATTTGATGAAGGGAACTCCTAATTTAACTAAAGAGAGAGAAGTCGCAAATGAATTACAAACCTATTTTAAGGGGATTGGACTGAAACAATCCAGAAATATTCTCCAGTCTTTACACTTGTCGCGATATATGATCCCGTTAGACAGTAAAGTTATGAGAATTCTGAAATCTATGAATAATGGAAAATCTTTAGTCGGAACCATTGCATTACAGGATCAGATCATATACATGGAGATAGAAAATGCTATCAATGATCTCTGTGAGGATTTAAAGGTTTTACCATGTTATTTTGACGGAGTTCTTTTTCACCATACAGATGAAATCGAAGAGTTAATCTCAGGTTTTTCTAAAAATTGAGTATGTGGTAGTTAAAACAATTTGAGGTGTCAAAAAATCTGGGAGTGTCAGGAAATCTGTGTCTAAAGGTCTTTCGGTTTAAATCCTTTCAAATGTGGGTTCAATCCTTTCGCTGCAAATTGGGTTTTGAAGTAACTGCGTAACAGGAACTAAAACGCCCAATTTTGCAGCGGTCGTTTTGTTCGAGCCGCTATCGTTTAGCTGCACTTCTAAGCAGTGCTTGACGCCATTTAAAGACTGTCTTATGCGAGTTCTTTATAGCCAATCAAATTAGCTTCTTAGTGGCTTCTCAATTGATGGAAAAAGCGAGAGAGTTTTGATCACTCTCGGATCGAATGATTTAATGCTTCAATACAGTTGGTTGGTCGTGTAAATCAGACGTCGTACTTCCTTTCGCACCATCGGACGGAAAAAATGGGGCTATGCAAAAGAGGAATTTATCATGTACTTTGAACATTTTTTATTGTTTCTATAAATAAGAAAAGTCAAAATAAATGCAAAAACTCAAAATTTAGCGTGTTCTTCATAATACATTTTTTTTTAATCCGTTTTAAATAATTATTTGTTAATAAATTTTATTATGAAAACAATTAAATATCGCAAGATATTGCGAAATAATCGCATGAATGTATAATTTGGATACAATGGAGGTAGTGATGACTATTTCTTATAGCAGGCTTTGGAAGTTGTTGATAGATAGACAAATTAGTAGACCCGAGTTCAGAAGATTAGTGGGTCTTGCCCCTAATACAATGACAAAACTATATCGTAATGATGAGGTCGCATTATCAGTGTTGTGTAGAATTTGCCAACAACTTGGTGTTGACATTGGTGATATTGTTGAATATCTTCCCTCAAACACCGCGAAGAACTGCGCCATCAAAAAATAAAATGATTGAGTCGATAGAAATGAAGTTAGATTTTATAAAAAACACAGATTGTATTACTGGTATGAAAGCTTTACCTGAGAAGTGCGTAGATCTTATTATCGCAGATCCTCCTTATAACCTTTCTAAGAGTGGTAACTGGAAATGGGACAACAGTATTTCATTAGCAGGGATGGGTGGAAACTGGAATATTACAAAGGAAAAATGGGACAACATGTCCCTAGAAGATTATTTTAACTTTACATTTGCATGGTTATCTCAAGCTAAAAGAATTCTAAAGCCCACGGGATCTATGTGGATTTTTGGCACTTACCATAATATAGGTGTGATTAATGTTTTGTGTCAAATACTTGAAATTGAGATTATCAATGAAATTATTTGGTATAAAAAAAATGCATTCCCTAACCTTTCTGGAAGGCGTCTTACAGCGAGTCATGAAACAATACTATGGGTTCATTCAGGTGGAGCAAAACGACAGTACTATTTCAACTACGACTATTCTAAAAGCGGAAATTTTGCTGACGATTTTTTAAAAGTACCAGGTAAGCAAATGAGAACAGTGTGGAGTCTTTCAAATAATAAAAGTCGCGAAGAGCTGAAATACGGGAAACATCCTACTCAGAAGCCTTTAAAGGTACTTACGCGCTTGATTAATTTATCTTCTAGACCTGGAGATATTGTTTTAACTCCCTTTGCGGGAGCTGGAAGTGAGTGTGTTGCAGCAAAAATTAATGGTCGTCGTTATATTGGATTCGAAATAGAGAAGAAATATTGCGAAATAACAGAAAAAAGGCTTGCTAACGTGCAACAATTTGAACAATACGATCTTTTCAAGGAAAATGATTAATGATCCAACCGGTTATTAAATGGAGTGGTAGTAAGCGTACCCAATCAGAGAAAATTAAGTCACTATTCCCAGAATCTTTTGAAACTTACTTTGAGCCTTTTATTGGTGGAGGTGCTATGCTGTACGCAATAAATCCACCAAAAAGTATTTGTGGTGATATTTGTATACCTTTAATTAGATTATGGAGGGAAATTCGTGATAATCCTACCAACCTAGCAGAAGCTTATCGGGTTCGGTGGAATAAATTACAACAAGAAGGTTATGTTGCATACTATGAGATAAGGAATAGTTTTAATCGAGATAAATCCCCATATGATTTAATGTTTTTGTCTCGAACTTGTGTAAACGGGCTTATTCGGTTTAATGAAAAAGGAGAATTCAACAATTCCTTCCATCATTCTCGACAAGGAATAAATCCTGATAGGTTAGCAAAAATAATAAATGATTGGTCTCTACGAGTTAAAAACACGGAGTTTATGGCAAAGGATTATATGATTACAACAGAATCTGCAAAGTCTGGTGATGTCGTTTATTTGGATCCTCCCTATTTTCATACAAAAGGAAGATATTTTGGAACTATTGACTTCGATAGGTTTCTTGGATATTTAGAGGACTTAAATTACCGAGGAGTTAAGTACTTATTGTCTTTCGATGGAAAAAGGGGGAATGAAAATCTTACTGTTAAACTTCCCCGCGAATTATACAAGAGACACTTACTCATCCCATCGGGGAATTCTACTTTTAAAAAAGTAATAGATAAAAAGAATGAGAAAGTTCTCGAGTCTCTTTATCTAAATTATTGATTCAATGAATATATAGTTGTTTATCTCCAGAGGCAGCATACATATCCAATATGAACTTTTTGACAATTTTTGCTCGTTTAGACGATGGAATGATTTCGATATCCCATACCATGTTGGGATTGTCTAGAACGGGATCCATTACGAATAGTAATTCACAATTTTTCTTGAAAATCTCTGTGGGGGATTCTGCGTGCTTTCTCATGTATGCGGCAGCTGACATTACTTCAAAATTATTGAAATCAATCTTTTGGTACCCCCACATCCAGCTACCTAATGTTGGTTTTACTTGACAAATGGCACTCGGAACATAATCCATCAATCTTTTTATATAAGTAACCAATTTCGTTCCTACATCTATTTCAAGATCAGAAGATTTTTCTTTGGACTCAATTGACAAAAGTAGTGGCTTTTTAAAAATTCCAAAAATTTCTACAACATGGTCTGGGCGTTTACCATTAATTACATCACTAACACGTGGTAAAGACAACCATCTGTTCTCATAATCTTTATCTATGACCGAAAAACCACTCCAGTCTCCACCCGGAGGGTTACACATCCCTTCAAAACAATGTTTTTTTAGAATATAAGAAAATAAGTAATGTATTCCTGTGTCAACATCATCCTCACCGTAGTTAAGCGGAGTACTAGAAAACCTTTGTTTTTTTAATAGTTTGTTATTCTTTCCAATACTTCCATAGTATTTTTTAATATTTTTTGTGTTATATAGACGTACGGCGCTATATTTCTTTTTTGAAAGAACAGGAACATCAAGAATAACGTAGTTACTAAGGGCAAAAATTGATCTCCACAAACCGTTTTTTTCTGTAAGTTTTAGTGGGTTTGTGTCAAGAAGCTTTAGATTATTCTCAATCAATGGACCATAAATATAAGTCAAGATATCTGTGTCAGTAGATGTAAGCATAGTAGCAAAGGGAAGTAAACCTCTATCAGGTCGATTATCATCACCTTTGGGCTTAAAACCTTTAAGAATAGCGACAATTAAATGCTTTTGATTATCACTTATTAGTTGTATTAGATTCAAATTAAATTGTGGATAAAGTTTAGACAGATCTTTCGTAAAAGCTTTTCTTTTGTTTGAAGGAATAACTCCAAAGGGGATATCTTGAGATGCTAGACCTATACCATATTTATCGATAATTTTAAGAACATCAGTAGAAGCTCCGTGATGACTTTTAGATGCAATTGTCTTATGAAAGCTAAAACGGCTTTTACTGACTGCGTAATCTACGATATTTCCTTTTTTTAATAAATAAATCTCCTTCCATTCTTTAGAAGTAAAATTAGTACGATTATTGAAATGATTCGCTAAGAATTGCACAACATTCATATTCTTTTTCAGAATAACTTTTTCTTCCTTTTGAGTATCCAAACCAAGCATAAGTTTTATTAGGTATGTTGATAGTTCCTTATTACCGAAGTTGGATTCATTGAATTTTGAAATATCAGAGTCACGGTTTTTATCGAACTCTTCAGATTTAGTATAAAGTTGCGATATGAAATTGCCCGTGGCTTTTGAATAATTTACGTAACTATAAGGTACGGCAGCATTAGGGAATCTGAGATTTTTTCTTTCTCTGCTAGCACTATCCAACTCGTATTTCACAAAATCAACAATGTATAAATATGGGCAACCAGTACGACCTGTTGAAAAAGCTCGAGCACTTCTCTGCCAGGCCTGGTTACCGGCTTGCAGCGCAGAGCAAAATTCAATACTGAGGAGGATTTTCTCTGTATTACCAATTATTTCAGTGATAATGGCGTCGGGGGTTTCGTCAAAAAAACTTCCAGCATCATGTAAAGCATCAAATATGTTCCCCTCCCAATGTTTTTTTGAATTTTTATTAAATCCTGGAAGAAGTTCAATATGCCAATATATAGGAGTACCATCAAAGTGAGCTTTCAGTTCAATCGCTATAGTTGATGGAGAAATTAAAAAGAAATTTAAAAAATTAGGACTTAGTGAGTTTAGAATCAATTTTGCAATTCGCTCACACTCAACAATGTTGTCACCGTGAATCCTAAATAAACGCATGCTAGGTACCTTTGGTATGGCTATAAAAAGTTTAAATGATGAATTTACTGTTTCAATTCCCAGTTTATACCGTATGACAATATTATGATTTTCGCAACCTAATATTTGGTTCTAGACGGAATTTAATATTGAAAATTGCTGTTGTTTCAGAGATCCCTGTCAGATATTTGCAAACATATCACGGAGTTTGATACAGCTAAAATGTTTTACAGGGTTTATTCATATCTCAGATAAATTTTTATTAATTTGGCGTAACTATGAAAATCCTCCACACCTCTGACTGGCATATTGGTTCAACCCTCTACGGTCGCAAACGTTACAAGGAAAGTGAACAATTCCTTCACTGGCTCGTTGAAACAATCAAAAATCAATCCATAGAGGCGCTCCTTGTCGCAGGCGACATTTTTGATACCTCAACACCAAGCAATACCGCCCAAGAGCTCTATTATCGTTTTCTAAATGAAGTCTCCAGGACAACCTGTCATCATGTCATTGTCACGGGCGGTAACCACGATTCTCCGTCCTTTTTGGATGCTCCCAAGGCGCTATTAAAAGCGTTCAATGTTTACGTTGTCGGAAGTGCGGCAGAAAGAGAGGAAGACGAAGTCTTTGTATTGAAGGATGCCGACAATAATCCGGAAGCGATTGTCTGTGCCGTTCCTTTTTTGCGAGATCGGGATGTTCGTCAAAGTAGCGAAGGAGAGTCCTACCGCGACAAAGAAAATCGCTTGGTCGAAGGAATCATTTCGCACTACCAAAAGGTCTATGAAGAAGCCTGTAAAGAGCGAAACGAATTAGGTAAATCCTTGCCAATCATTGGGATTGGGCACCTTTTCATTGCCGGTTCTTCAATCTATAAACGTTCAGGTGAAACGAACGGAGAGCGGGATCTTTATGTCGGAAGCCTCGGTCAGGTGCCGGCGGATCGACTTCCGCCTTTTGATTATTTTGCCTTGGGCCACTTGCACATTCCTCAGAAGGTCGCAGGCAGCGAAACGATCCGTTACAGCGGCTCACCCATGGCGATGAACTTCGATGAAATTCATCAACAAAAATCTGTTGTGATTGTTGATATCCATGATCAAAACGTGGACATTCAAACCGTGCCGGTTCCGGCATTCAGACACTTTGATCAAATTAAAGGTGATTGGGACAGCATTGAAGCAAGTCTCAAGCGATTAAAAGAGGTGTCCTTTGCCGGTTGGGTCGAAGTGATTTATGAAGGACAGGAAGCGATCGGAAACCTTCGTGAGCGAGTCTATAAACTTGTGGAGAACACCTCTATTGAAGTGCTTAAGATTCAAAACGCCACGCTTTTTAATGCCGTGATGAAGCAGTATGAAAAGGAAGTGGAACTTCAGGATTTAAATCCCGCGGATGTTTTTGACCAATGTCTGACCGACCACGGCATACCGGACGATCAAAAAGTTGTATTAAAGGGGCTATTTTCAGAAGTTTGTCGTCAGATTAGTGAAGCGGATAATCAGAAAGAATAAGGGTAGAAAACATCATGCGCATTGAAAAAGTCACCTTTAAAAATCTCAATTCACTGGCCGGTACCTGGAGCATTGATTTCACAAACGAGCGTTATCGGGAGGACGGTATTTTTGCGATCACCGGTCCTACGGGGGCTGGGAAAAGCACGGTGTTGGATGCCATATGTCTCGCGCTTTACGGCCAAACACCGAGACTAGCCACCATCTCCAAATCCACTAACGAAATCATGACCCGTCAGACAGGGGATTGCTTTGCAGAAGTGGTGTTTTCAACAGGCAAAGGCCGTTACAGAAGTCACTGGAGTCAAAGACGCGCCAGAAATAAGCCCGAGGGGGCGTTGCAGCCGGCTAAGCAAGAGCTTGTGAATTTGGATACTAATGAAATGGTGAATCTCAAAAAGGGGATCGCCGACAAGATTAATGAGCTCACGGGGCTCGATTTCAAGCGTTTTACGCGTTCCATGCTCTTAGCTCAAGGGGATTTCGCCGCGTTTTTAAAGGCCACGTCTGATGATCGGGCAGTGATTTTGGAAAAGATCACCGGTATGGAAATTTATTCTGAAATTTCTGAAAAGGTGTATCGCCGAATGGATGAGGAAAGTAAAGCGCTGAAGGCTTTAGAGAGCCAGTTGGGCGGTATTGAGGTGCTAGCCGATGATGCCCGTAAAGAAATGGAAAGCCAAAAGGAAGCCCTTACTCAGAAAGAGACGCAACTAAAGCAGTCACAAAACGCCATTCAAGAAGCTTTAACCTGGAAGAAAACAGTCAAAGGATTGGAAGAGACAGCTCAAGCCCTTGCAGAAAAAGATAAAGCTTTACAAAACGAAAACGATGCGTTTAAGTTAGAGGCTCAAAAACTTCAAGTGGCTCTTCGAGCACAAAAAGTAGATCCAAGTTACGAGGCGCTTAAAACGATTCGTGAGACTTTGAAGCAAACCGCTCAACTAAAAGAGAAAGCAGTACGGGATAAACCGCTCGCAGAAGAAGCGCTCAAAGAGGCGCAAGCCGCTAGTGACTCATCGAAAACACGGTGGGATGAGGCCGAAAACGCTCGTCAGAGCGCAATGCCCATCATCTCCGATGTCCGTCTTCGAGATGCCGCTATTAAAAAGCAAAGTCTTGATTTGGAAGAATTGAAAAAAGAAGTCGGGTCGCTTCAAGAGTCGATTAATCAGAGTCAAAAGGAACTTCTTAATAAAGAAAGGGTTCTTTCAGTTTTAAAAGAAGAAAGCGCATTACTAGAACAGTATTTAAAAAGTCATGCGGACGAAAAAGTGCTCGTTTCAGCCTACTCGGGGCTTGAGGCCAGCAGTGACCACTTAAAAGAAATAGAAGATGAGATCAAACGCCTTCAAAAGGATGATCAAAAAAGTAAAAACAGGGAAAAGGAGCTTCAGGCACAGCTTCAAAGAGAAACTCAGGACCTTAACGCGTTACGCTCAACGGCAGAGCGCCTAAAGAATCAACAAGAAACGGTGGCAGAGGAGCTTAAGGGGGTTCTTCAGGGAGAAACCGAACAGTCGCTTGTCACGCAACTTGACGCTTTGAAAGAAAAGCGGCATTACCGTCAATTGATTCAATCATTGGAAGAGCATCGAAGGGGGCTCAAAGATGGCGCTCCTTGTCCGCTTTGTGGTGCAACGCACCATCCCTATGCTGAAGGAAATATTCCGGCAGTTGACGAAATCCAAACTCAAATCGACGCGGTGCAAAAAACGTTAAATGAGGCAATTCGCCTGAAAAATCAATTGGAAGAGCTAGCGACCAAGGCAACGCTTCAAAAAGAAGCGGTTACGGGTGCGGAAACGAATCTGCGCCTGGTTCAAGAACGGTTGGATGGGGTGACAGGGCAAAGAAGGGAAGCTTTGAATTTAATCGATGAAAAGAAAGAAAAGTTGGTCTTAGATTTAAACGTTTTTTACGAAAGTGTCTCCGGTTTTGGTCTTGCTTTACCGATGTCACCAACCGAAGTGATCAATGAGCTTTTTGCTAAGAAAACGTTATGGGTAAAAAATGAGGAAGCGTTTAATGAAAAGCAAAAAGATTTGGAACGCGTAGCCAGTGAAATTCGGGAAATAAAGAGTCTGAAAGCAGAGAAAGAAAAAACTTGGCAAGGTAAACATTCTCAGTTTGTACAGGGTGAAGAAAAACTTAATGAAGAAAAAAGAATCCGAACGGAGCTTTTCGGAGACAAAGATCCGGATCAAGTAGAGAAGAGCCTCAATGATACGGTCACACAAACAAAAAGCTCGTATGAACAAATGAGAAAAGCGGCGGATGAAAAGGCAGGTCAACTTCGCACGCTCATCTCTGCGATTGAAACATACGATAGGCAGATTAAAGAGACTCAAAGTCGGGATGGTCAGGCGTTATCGCTTTTTGAAGCTTCTCTTAAAAAATTTGGCTTTGATGACCAAGAACACTATTTTCAAAGTCATCTGGAAAGCTCGGAATTGGAATCCTTGCAAGATAAGTCACAGTCGCTCACAGAACGAATCAATCGTCTGCAAGGAGAAATGGAACAAAACAACCAAACATTAGCCCAAGAAAAAGCCAAGAAGCTTACTGATAAAACGATTGAAGAACTTGAGGCAGAACAAAAAGCCAATGAAATCGAACAGGCGGACGTTCGGGAAACGTTGGGCAACATTGTTTATGAACTCCGAGGCGATGATGAAGCAAGGGAAAAGAGCAAAGATTATTTGAAGACGATTGCTGCAAAACAACTCATCGTAGATCAATGGAGCGCTCTTTCTGGATTAATTGGGTCCGCTGATGGGAGGAAATTCAGAAACTACGCTCAAGGCATCACCTTTGACATCATGATTGCGTATGCCAATCAGGCTTTGATGAAGATGAACGATCGCTACCTCCTAAAACGCAAAGACAAAGATGGACTTGAATTAGAGGTTCAGGACAATTATCAAGCGGGAGTCATTCGATCAACGAAAAACCTCTCCGGAGGTGAAAGCTTTATTGTGAGTTTGGCGCTTGCTCTGGGATTATCCAAGATGGCCAGCCAGAATGTTCAGGTGGAGTCGCTATTTTTGGATGAGGGTTTCGGAACCTTGGATGAGGAAGCCTTGGAGAATGCCCTCAAAACTTTATCGGGTCTTCACCAGCAGGGGAAATTAATAGGCGTGATCAGTCACGTCCAAGAACTCAAAGATCGAATCGGAACGCAGATTATTGTGACTCCAAGGGCGTTGGGAAGAAGCGTTTTGTCGGGCCCAGGTGTTGAACATCTGGTTCGTTAATCTGCATGATATCTTTCATAATTTGATGTACCCCATGTTGAAATATCCATCGTAGACATGGGGTGCGCTTTTATGGATAAATACGGCTGCTATGAAGCTATTCATGAAATCGAAAAGGAAATTTTCAGCCTAGTAAAAAAACACAGATCGCAATTGACTTTTCAGGAAAGTGTGCATCTGCACCAATTGTTTTCCGATAGAAGACATCATTTAAATCGATGTTGCCCGCTGACAGAAGAAAACTTTCTGGCTTTTAAACAAATTAATCAAGAATTGGATAATTTAGTTTGGCTCAACAGAAAGCGCGCTCTTGAAATGGCCCGCTTTGTTTCTTTTGCCGGGGTATCACGAGAAAGTTCTAATTGGGTGATTAAGGCTTATTTGATTGTTGACGGATACATGGGAGGAGTAGAGCTTTCTGACGATTTAGCCTATGGCTCTGACTTTAAACGGATGCGTCCTATTCTGGCCTCTACTCAAAATTACATTTCAACAAGTCCCGTTAATGAAGAAGATAAACACTTTGCGGAAGAAGAAATTTACGATGAAGGTTTGATTGCAGATCCGCATCTGTCTCACTGGAACGAGCCTGATTATGATCGTGAGTATCTTCGCACTTGGTTTTTGGTTAATGTCAAAGGGTGCACCTGGGTTGAAAAGTATCAAGGTGAGATTTCTCTCGTCTTTCAGAACTTGCTTAGATATCGTTTTTGGTCGATACCGGATTTGCTTCGTTTGCGATATAGCACAGAGGCTGACATTGAATTAATCGCTGATTATTCGCTTGGAGACAAAAAATAAAATGATGGTTGAAAACCGATACGCATGTTTTGAAGAAATCCGAGCGCTTGAAAAAGCAATCTTTGGGAAAAAACCGTTTGATAACGTCAGCAGTTTGAAAGATCGAGAAGAGCATGAAAGGGAGTTTATTAAGCAGTCTCTTATTAAACGACAACAGCGTTTAAATGCCTCTTGTCCGGATACTAAAGAAAATCGAAAATTGTTTTGGGAGGTGACCCGTCAACTCGTGGACCTGGTTGAATTAAATCACTCGCGATCCATTGAGATTGTCAGCCGCTTGATTCAATCTCCGACTTACTCCAATGAGACGGATTGGTGCATTCAGTCGGGAATCCAAGTTGAATCAACGGGTGCTAAAAATGTCTTGGAAGATGAGATGAGCTATGGAAGCAACTTCTTTAAGATGAGAGCGCTTTTGTCAGAACCACATCGCTATCTGAACCGATATTACGGGCAGGAAGATTTGTGTTTTGGTCTAAGAGAGTATTGGCGAAGCGATTGCGTTAATAATCCGATGCTTAGTGATTGGAATCAATTTACCGACGACCCGAACATTAAAAATCAGTTGACCTACACGGCTGATGATTGTCAATGGTTGAATGACCAGACACATGAAATTCCACATATTGTTCATGAAATGTTGGACAATAACTATTGGTCAGTGCCAGACTATTTGCACCTAAGCGGTCAATTGAGGAGCAATGTTCGTTTGCTCGTACAACATTACGTGGATGACCACGGCGGTAAAATCATTGAAGTGTGACTCGAAAGCTATCGTATCATTCACCTCTCCACAAATTCAGAAGCCAATGCGGCACTCAAGATTAGTACAGCGCCGATAACGCCCGCGGTTGTCATGGGTTCCATTAACACAAAAACAGAAAGCAAAATAGCAATTGCCGGATCGATGTAGGAGAAAATGGCAATGCGGGCGGCTTCGAGTTTGGGAAGAGCCGAGAAATAAAGCCAGTAAGCCACACCAGTGTGCAAAATACCTACCGCTAATGTGAGACCGATCGTTGTAGTATCGGGCTTTAAAACAGAAAAATCAACCGTAAAGAGGACATAAGGTAAAAGTACAATGGCTGCAACGGCTAGCTGTACGATCGACGAGTCATAAGGATCGAGCCCCTTTAAGAACTTGTTGTTAATGACAACGCCAGCGTAAAAACATGCGGCGATAAGTCCCATCGTAATGCCGTCTAAGGCAACGCTCTCCGAACCCTCCCAAACACCGGAGATGAGCGACATTCCGAAAAGGGCGCAAATGACGCAAATCCATTTGCCTACTGGGACGCGTTCGTGAAGCAGAATCGGGGAGAGGAGAATAAGAATAATGGGGGCCATGTAATAGGCAAGCGTAGCCGTGGCAACGCTTGTTAATCGATAAGCCTCAAAAAGGAAAATCCAATTAAGCCCGAGGGCGACGCCAGCAATGACTAAATGTTTGAAGTTGCTTTTTACGCTCGCCGTATTGATTCGTCTTTTTAAAAGCTTCAATACCAATAGTAGGAAAAGCGTTCCTAATGCTCCACGCGACAGAGCAATGACCGTTGAGGGTAATTCGATAAATTTTACGAAAAGCCCTATTGTTCCGAAGATGGTCATGGCAAGAAGGTATTGAGGCATGGCTTTTTCTCAAAAGACTAACTCAGCAAAGATTAATCATTTGAGAAACTAAAAAGCAAAAACAAATTAGGTGGTTTTATTTAACCAGAGCGGATTGAATGGCTGTGAGGTGGTGATTAATAACGAAAAACCCGAACTGAAATTTAATCAGTTCGGGTTGGAAACTTGGTGCGGCCGATGAGAGTCGAACTCATATGGATTGCTCCGCCACCCCCTCAAGATGGTGCGTCTACCAATTTCGCCACGGCCGCAGACTCTATTAACTTAAGAGAAAATCCCTCAAATCAGAGTTCGCTATTTTAGCGTGGAATCTGTTGAGATTGCGAGGCCGGAGCAGCAGGTTGCGTCGTATTTGTTTGATCTGCATCAACAGATTGCGATTGTTCGACGGATCCCAAGACTCCGGAGGTGGGTGCGGCGGTTTGTTTGAACGCACCGGAACCCAAAGTCAAAGCGATGGTAGCCAAGAAAAAGAGCGTGGCAGCCACCGCTGTGGAGCGAGACAGGAAGTTCGCAGAGCCCGAAGCGCCGAAAATGGAACCGCTCGCGCCACTGCCGAAGGCAGCACCGAGGTCGGCGCCTTTCCCGTGTTGCAACAAGACCAAAATGATCACGGCGACCGCGGAGATAATTTGCACCACGATTGCTATGGAGACCAACATGGAGGACATCTTTACTATTTTCCTTTAACTCAAAAATGGTTTTAAATTTTTTTCAATTACAGGTTATCCGCGCAGTGGCAGATAGCCAAGAAATCTTCAGCTTTTAATGACGCGCCGCCAACCAATGCGCCGTCAATATCGGGTTGTGCAAAAAGTTCCAGGGCGTTTTTTGCCTTGACACTACCGCCATAAAGAATACGTGTGCGTTGAGCGGCTTCTTGATCAACTTCTGCCAAAACAGCACGTAAAGCTTCATGAACGGCTTGAGCGTCTTCTGCGCTGGCACTCTTTCCAGTACCAATGGCCCAAACAGGTTCGTAGGCCACCGCACCGGCCACCAGCGGCATGATGCCGACTTTATCCAAAACGGCGCGCAACTGACGGCTGACCACTTCAATGGTCTTGCCGGCTTCGCGCTCTTGCAACGTTTCACCAACGCAGACAATCGGCATAACACCGTTATCAAATGCGACTTGGACCTTTTCAGCAACCGTCTCATCGGTTTCACCGAAAAGCGTGCGGCGTTCGGAATGGCCGAGAATAACCAGATCGCAACCGACATCGGCAAGCATCGCGGCGGACACTTCGCCGGTGTAGGCGCCCTGAGCGTATTTGGCACAGTTTTGCGCGCCCACTAACGTGGCGCTATGCTCAAAGCCAATCACCAATTGAGGAATGTAAACAAAAGGCGCGCAAACCGCGACATCGCAATTTAAGCGCGTGCCGCTCATTTGCGGCATTGCAGCGCAAAGCCATTCATCATTGGCTTTGAGACTGCCGTTCATTTTCCAGTTGGCGACAACAAAAGGCTTACGAGTCATATCGACACCACCCAAAATAAAGGCCTTAATTTTAGACGAAAATCAAGAAAAAACAAGGCGGTGCAAGCATTAACCTTCGAGCTGCTCAATCACAAGCTGAATGCTTCGCTGCCCCATCCATTCATTGATCTCCGGCCGGTATGCCAGACGGGCGACCGAGGGAACCTCGGCCGAGCGTCTGAAAAAGATCCCGTTAAAACGAGAACCGTTTAATTCCAACATCAATTTCAGGTGCCCGCCCTTGAGCACCGTTTGATGCAGAACTTTAAATTCATTGGCAAAAAGGGGAGGAAGAAAACCTTGTCCCCAAATTTGCGCATTGATGGCTTCAATCAGAGAAATATTAATATCTCTTGGATCAAGGTCGCCATCAACTAAAACATGCCGCTCGAAGACATCTTCTTCGCAATTTTGAGCCACGACCGTTTCAAAAGCGTGACAAAAGTCATCAAAACGGTGGCCGTCAATGGTCAGCCCCGCGGCCATGGCGTGTCCCCCGAACTTTTTAATGATACCCGGGGCGGTTTTGGTCACAAGGTCGAGCATATCGCGTAAATGAACCCCCTCAATCGAGCGGCCCGATCCCTTCATTTCACCGTCAGCGGCGTTGGCAAAGGCAATGGTCGGACGGTGTTTGCTTTCTTTTATGCGGCTTGCGACCAAACCGACAATGCCTTGATGCCACGTCGGTTCATACAAAGCTAAAGTATGACGTTTCGTGACATCAATCTTATTTAAGAGCATGGCCGCGTCCCACTGCATGTCTAATTCCAATTCTCGGCGCTGACGGTTGTAATCGTCAAGAATCTTGGCGTAATGCTGTGCCTCGGTGTCTGAGTCGCTCATCAAGCACTCAATGCCAGCTGTCATCAAGTCAAGCCGACCGGCGGCGTTGATGCGGGGAGCAATGACAAAACCGAAATCCCTCACTTTGGCTTGAGCGCTTGGGCGTCCGGCAATTTCAAATAGGGCTTTAACCCCCGGGTGTGTGTGACCCGTTCTCACTCGGTTTAATCCCTGCTGAACCAAAATTCGGTTATTACGGTCAAGTTTTACAACGTCTGCCACGGTGCCCAACGCAACGAGGTCAACCAAAGCATCAAGACGGGGTTGCGTTTTGGCGTCAAATTTTCCGCGTCGCCGAAATTCCGCTCGAAGGGCCATCAGAACGTAATACATGACGCCAACGCCAGCCAAATTTTTGCTGGGGAAATTGCATCCCGGTGTATTGGGATTGACGATACAGGCGGCTGCCGGCAAGATTTCCGCGGGCAAGTGGTGATCCGTGATGATGACATCGATGCCCATTTTTTTTGCTTCGGCGACACCGTCAATGCTCGCCATCCCGTTATCGACGGTAAGAATCAGCTGAGCGCCTTTTTGTGCCGCCAAATCGACAATGGCAGGAGTCAAGCCATAGCCGTAAACGAAACGGTCAGGAACCAAATAATCAACGCTTGCGCCCATGCTGCGAAGCCCTTTTAGGGCGACCGCGCAAGCGGTGGCACCATCGCAGTCGTAGTCGGCAATCACCATGATGCGTTTGCCGGCATCGATGGCATCGGCAAGATGCTGGGCGGCTGCGGTCGTTCCCATCAGGGTTTCCGGCGCAAGCATCGCTCGCCAGTCAGCTTTTAAATCCTCCGCTGTCTCAATGCCTCGGGCGGCCAGCACACGTGCCAAGGGCTCCGGGAAGCCTTCCTCGGTCAAGTGCCGGGCAATGGCCGGGCTATAGTCTCTTGTGATAAAGCGTGTCATAGTCCGGTCTCACCTAAAAAGTTTTCCAAGTTGAGTGTTTTTTTCTTTTTAAATCGAGCAAAAAGACTTTTGGTTGCGTTTTTATCAATGACAACCGTGTGAGTGTCTCGGGCGCCGCTTGCGACTAAAACAAGTCGGGTGGCGCGTCTGGCGTGGGCAAGATCGGCTAAGTGAGTGACCGTCTTGATAACATCGGGTAGCTTTTGAGCCCAAGTGCTCCAATCTTTTTGCCGATAACTCTCATAGAGCCCGTCAACGACGGCTAAAAGGTCGCCTTCTGGCGCTTCAGGCCAATTGTCTTTTAACGCGGTTGTTCTGAAATTCAATAGTCCTGCGTTTTGAGCCCATCCCCACACATAGGAGTCATTGGCCATGACCGCTCGTATTGTGGAGGGCTTCAGTAAATGCCGTCTTGAGCCGCCATCGGGCCAAAAACCGTCAATGGTTTCCAGCCCTTGAGCGAGACGTTTGGCGTTCACATCACTTTTTTTCAAAATGGCGCGAAGTTTTTCATCCAATGCGATAAAGGCTTGTTCGTCAGCACCACTTAGACTGTCAGTTGAAAAAGGACGATACTTTTGCGCGCACCAAGGGCGAACAACCAGATTCCAATCCTGATTGCGGGTGAGATACCAGCGGTCAGCCCACTGTTGAAGTTGAAAACCGAATTGTCTGACACAGGCGAGCACTTCATCGTGAAGCTCGTCGCGCTCTTCGGCACTGAGTTCTTCCTTGGGAGATCGCAAAATGGTTTGACCGTTGATAATCGCATCGTGCACGGTATGCAGACGCCAGGTTTCAGCGCCCATGGCGGGGCCGCCATCGGCTTCCCATTCAAAGGCGGCAGTTTCAGGCATTCCACCTCGTTTGGCAATGACTTGCCAGAGCCAGGCGATGTGAGCCGCGCCTTCCAAGACCGGCTCATGCACCAATTCTTGCTCAATGACTTCTTCTGCCCCTTCGCCTAATTGCAAAAGAGAAGAAAAATCGGCTCCCAATGAAGGTTCTTTGAGTACTTCTTTCGGAAGTCTCAATCCCGGAATCAAAAAGTACGCTGAATTCATCTCAAAAAAGGCTCAAGCAGCTTTTTTAAACTCTCGAGCATCGTCAACACAATTAATACGTTGAGCATTATACGTGAGCGTGTTTTTCAACATTTTGAGACTGATTTTCAATTCTCCATAGATTGGTCGAAAGAGTACACTGCGCGGATATTCGAATAAATAAGAAAGCGAAGCCAAAATGTTCGGTAAAACTCAATCAGACAATTTAGAAAAAGACAGAGCCTTCTCTAGCCATGGCCAGGGGGATAGTCTCTATGATCACGCAACCCGTCAGGTTAAAGCCAGTGTTTTGGGGTTGGCGGTTCTTCTAACCTTAGGTTTTTCTGCAGTTGAATTGGTGGGAGGCCTTTTAAGTAACTCCTTGGCCTTGATCGGTGATGCCGGTCACATGGCTACCGATGCGGCAAGCCTTCTATTTGCCCTGGTCGCTAATTGGCTTGCCCGTGAGGGGGCCGATAGCCACCACTCATTCGGTCACGCCCGAATTGAAGTGCTGGCGGCTTTTGTCAACGCCCTCGTGATGTTTATCGTTTTGGGTTGGATTTGCTATGAAGCCATTGACCGCTTAACCAATCCGCATGAAGTTTCGGGCGGCAGCGTCATGTTGATTGCCACTATCGGTCTTTTGGTCAATGTTGCGGTCGCCTGGTCATTGTCTCGAGATAAGAAAAACGTCAATACCCGTGCGGCGCTCGTGCACGTTTTGGGTGACTTATTGGGTTCGGTTGCGGCCATTGTTTCCGGCGCGGTGATTTATTTCGGCGGCCCTGTTGAAGTCGACCCGATTCTTTCGCTTTTGATCTGCGTGTTAGTGGCTCACGCAGCTTGGGGTGTTTTGAAAGAGACGGTCCCTGTTATGCTGGATGCGGTTCCCGAAGGGGTGAAGTACGAGGAGGTGGGTGATGCTATTGCCGCCATTCCCGGTGTTTTAAGTGTGCACGATCTTCACATATGGGTAATGAGTCCTGGATATTCAGCCATTACGGCTCACTTAAGAATTGACTCTCATCGCTCTTGGCCTTTGATTTTGGAAGCGATTCGAAAACACGTTAAGGAGCGCTTTAACATTGATCATGTGGCCTTGCAGCCCGAGTGGGAAAGCACAGAGGCTACGACCTCAGACTGTGATTGCAAGGCACGAGTCTAATAGATAGCCAAACCATTCCAAAGCGTCTCAAAACAAAAAAATCCCCGAAAGATTTGGACGTCTTTCGGGGATCGTTTCTTAGGGTGTCAATGAAAGTAAGGCAGACGCTTACTTGTGATACAAGCGAGAGGTTTCGTAACGAGGCTCGCAGCTAACGTTAATGCCCAAACGTTGAAGGACGCGTTCGTCTTCTTCACTGATGATGACCGTGAAGTGGACTTCGGAGCCACGCAGTTTCGAGAGTTGCTCCTTGGCTTTTTGGGCCACCTCGTTGCGAAGAGCCGAAATTGTCAAGGCCAAAAGAACTTCGTCGATGTGTAGTCTCGGATTCTTGTGTAAGAGATACTCGGTCTTTAATTGGCAGATCGGTTCGAGCACTCGGGCAGAAATCAAATCCACATCATGGTCAATACCGGCCAAAAGCTTCAGGGCATTCAAAAGCATGGCAGAGGCGCAGCCCAGTGTGCTGGAAGTTTTGCCTGTAACGATTCGACCATCGGGCAGCATCATGGCGGCGGCAGGAGCGCCGGTTTGCTTAGCTTTGTCAAGCGAAACGGCGACCGCCGGG
>ERZ791868.164-NODE-164-length-72327-cov-17.123962_pt1 | contig 72327 bp, 75 predicted proteins | sample MGYA00510281_ERZ791868 | MGnify/ENA primary metagenome ERZ791868 (study PRJEB30046, sample SAMN00792046) | human gut metagenome | study: EMG produced TPA metagenomics assembly of the A metagenome-wide association study of gut microbiota in type 2... | reverse complement strand
TTGGATAGCAACACGGCTGGATGCCGTGGGGCTACCCGCAAATATATTGTAGGAGCCGTCATATGTTTTCTATCAAATTGAACTCCCCTGTTCTGCTTCGCAAGCAGTTGCCGGTGATTGCCAAGGCATTGCGCGTCGATGAGAAGGTTCTTGAAGACTTCATGACTGTCTCGGCCTTTTACGGCGTCAAGGATGGCAAGGGCACGATTGTCCCGATAAAGAAAACGGATACCATTGTCTATATTGATTACAAGGCATATGATAGTTGCTACTTTGTCGTCGATGCTATCCTGCAATACGCCAAAGACATCGATACATCTGTTACTCTCCCTGTCATCACTGAAATCGAACTCGGTACAGATGTTTTTAAAAAATTCTCTCCTGTCCAACTCAGCGACATTATGTTTTTGACCAGAAGACTCAAAGACGGCAATGAACGCGTTACAAAGCTTGCTGAATTGAACGCTCCCGATATACTTCTTGCTAATGAGCGTGCGCTATTATGCAAGAATGTGGAATCCCTCGAGGATAATGAACACACACCAAAACCCGACAGGAACATTGACGGACATGTGTGCGCCTCCTTACATGATATCGGGTATTCGATTCTTGACGGCTGGCTGAACAAGAATGATTCAGCTTTCGAGAGTGACGGCAAAAACAATTCCGGGTATGACCCTGATAAATTGGCGGCACTCGTCAAGAAAGCCATCGGTACACGGACACAGGAGCAGTTCTCCCAGACATCACATCTCGGCCGCGTATATGTGAACCGTCTTGCGAACGGCAAAACACAGTCTCAACCTACTGAGGTTACCTTGAAGAAAATCGCCAAGGCAACGGATGCCGTGACGGAAAACGAGCTTCGTCAGGCATGCGGTTATGAGCCGCTTCCGGGTGAAGATGTCGTGGAGTCAAAGAAACGCATCGAAACCGTGGACGACTGCACATGGATTCGCGAGAACGTCAATTATTTTCTTGAATTCCTGAAAGCGCAGATTCCGATGGCATTGCCGCTGTATAATCTCGTCATCCTTGAGAATCAGTACATGAGCATCCGCAAGGACGGCTATGACCTCTTCGGTATTCATCGCTGCTCAGCTCCCGTCGAGTATTCTGAGGACGGTACTGTTGCGAATGTTTTCTACCCTGTCACCTTTGAGTGGACCAATTACCGGCGCAGCATTCACCTAACTGCGGCTGTCGGGCTTTTGGGTCACTACAGCAAAAATGATGACTTGTATATCACAGACTACGTTACCGATGTCGATACTTTGTACAAGTATGCACCTGCTTTGCGCAAGCCCATCGATAAGTTGAGTGAGAACTTCAAATCGAGTGGTGTGGACATTAAAGACTTCCCTGTCTTTTACTATACCATTAACCTGAAGAAGGCATTTACGGCAAAGCATGTCCTTGAAAAGATGGAGAAATTCCTCAACAGCCTCGTAAAAGTCCGCGTGGATGCTCTCGGATTCTATACGGACAACCTGAGTGATGAGACCTTCATCAAGTTCCTTAAAAAGCATAAGAAAGTCATGACGAACGAGTACGCCGACAGTGAAATCAAGGATTTCTACGAGAATGTCGTTGTCCGCCATGGCGACATTGAGGATTTCTTTGCGGAGAACTCTGACTATAACAGTAAAGCTGCCATTGTCGCCTATGTCATCCAAAATGAGGCTTCGGACGATACCCCCCGCCGTCTGGTAGATGGGTTTACTTTTGATGATGATGATAAGAAAGAAAGACCCTGTGTTGCCGCCTCGAAGCGGGAAATCGAAACATGGCAGAAAGAGCATCCCGGTAATGGATTTGACCTGAAAGTATTCTCCGATACCCTGAAAAAGTATGCTGATGAGTTAGGCTTAGCGTTCGGTGACATATACTACTATCTGGATGTCGAGGATGACAAGGCTGACGAAATGGGCGTTCGTGTCTGATGTCTAACTGATACCTATACCCTCTGGCTATTACAAAAAACAATGCTGCTTCCCATTATCTGGGCGGCAGCATTTTTGTTTTCTGTTCTAAATAAAAAGAAAACGAGAACTGCGCCAGTAGCGGAGTTCTCGCAAAAGATGATTCCTTTTGATTCCGTAAATAGTATACCTCAAGCCGCACGGATGCGCAAGGGGCACTTGTAATTCTTTTTTTGGGTAGGTTGAAGTAGCTGCGAAAAAGTAAGTAGTGCCATTTCTTACAAACCTATCGTACAATACCTATTCTACCCGGTTCGCACAACTTGGCAACTGTTCATTTTGCGTGGTGCAGTGTTTTTTCGCTGCTGCGCACAATTGCTTGATGTCAGCGGCGGAGTATCCAAAGTCGAAATACGCCATCGGCAGCTTCTTGTCATCGTGCTGCCACTCGCTGCGCAGAGCAATCCTGTCTTCATCAGCGTAAACGAACATGTCCGGAAATTTCGTTACAATCTCATGTAGCGCATCATCGCCGGTGTCGCTGAAGATATACCTGTCTGTGGCGTTTGCCATCAGTCTTACAATTTGCTGCAAATCATCCGGTGAAAACGAATAAGTCTTGCAAGTGTTTAGACAGTTCGCCAGCAGCGTTTCAGTATCAATTTTCAGACAACACATATGGATTCTCCTTTCGGTGCTTGGCTTCTACATTTCTGCTCCCCATTATCTGGGCGGCAGCATTTTTGTTTTCTGTTCTAAATTTTGCTCGCTCATAATTTTTCAGCGGCAATACCGCTTGCCTGTATACTTCATGGTACGCAATTCGCACGAATGGGCAACCATTTTTGCGAAATCAAAAGGCAGGCTCAGAAAAGGGCCTGCCTTTCGTATTAGAGGTTGAAGATTCCCAGCCAACGCCGGAACTTGATGCCGAACAATTCCTGTGCCTGCTCGTAGTTCATGACAAGCTGGTTGCCACCAGAAATCTCTGCTTCGAGGGAGTTCGGCAGCTCGTCTGCAATGTATTTTAGTTCATACCAAGGCCCATCCTGCGGATAGGAATAAATGAGCCGGTTCTTCTTTTTGTCCACACGGAACTTGTTCGGGTCTGCCTGCCATGCCAGCTCGATTTTCTCAATCGCAGCACGACCGATACTTTTATCCCCCATATAATCATCATAGCTAAGGATATGCGCATATACCGGCAAATCGATTTTGCAAGCTCTGAAAATATCCGCAATCACGCTGGATGAAGCATAAAAGATATCCGGGAAGTATTCCTTGCCATTCGCATTCTCACGCATTTCAATCGTCATCTCATCGATGCAAACAAGCATTCGTCGGACATACTCCCCGTAGAACGCTGTAGTCAGCTCCGACATACTCTCATTCACCCGTTTCGAATTCTTGGCACCGCGCTCATTGTCGATTTTAGCACCGATTCGACAGATGATAGCGCGCTTCGAGAGGTCTTTCGTCAGAGAAGTGATTTTATTTGATGTGATGGATACGGCCGGATAATTGATAAGCCGCTCCGAGACTCCCCAACCATCGTTTTTTATGATACGCTCCGAGTGGCTCTGGAACTGTGTCTTTGCCAAGTCATCGATATTGATAGGCAGTCCCTCACATACTCGTTTCAGACCATCGATTTTCGTAGCTGTGAAATCCTCTGTGGTATTCATCTTTACGGTCTCGTTGCACATGAGTTTTACAAGAAACTTGATAAAGGTTGTTTTGCCTCCGTTAGAATCACCATACATCACACCGAACAATGGGAACAGTTTCGTATCGTAGTTATTCCTTGATGCAAAATACCGCAAATATGCCATGAACGGTGTAGCCAGATACCAAGTCATGTATTTGAAATAATCCTTTTTCGCCTGTTCTACATCGCCGTAGAAATAATCCATGCCGGAGAAGAATTTCTGGATGCTCTTGATATTCTTTGTGACATCACTGAGATTCGGATTAAGGTCAATGTTTTCTCCGTTAAAGGCCATAGTCCCGGCATCATAGTCGATATGCAGCTTTGGGAACTCTTTAACGGTTTCGGCTGCCACGCGCCGAGTCTCGGAATATCGTTTTGCGAAGACACGCATCGGTTCAGGTGCTACCACGACACGGTTTGCCTTAACCGGCATCTTCGGCATGATTGGTTTAACGAGCTCCTGCATTTTCTTCACATCGGCAACAATCTCGTACTCTATCTCATCCTCAGGCTGTGCCTGTTCAAGGAAAATGTATTTCTGCTTTTCGATTGACTGAAAAACAGGGACTTCCTCGATGTTTTCTTTGAGATAATCCTCTTTGTCCATTGTGTTCACGACTGCCTTATACGAGACATTATCGGAACAGGTTTCTTTGAAAGTGTCGAATAGGATTTTGTAATGTGCAAATGCCGCCTCGTCATCGAAGCAGACAATATTTTCTCGCTGGATGCCATAAAACGCTGATGCTGACATATTTGCGCTGCCGGTAATGACTCTGACATGCTTATGGTCGGCACTCTCTAAAATAAAGATTTTTTCGTGTGATTTTGTATCCCGCGACACATACAGCTGCAATGACCCGTCATTGAGCCGGTTCGCGAGGTTCCCTGCCGACTTGGATTTTGCAAGTCTTTGTACGCTGTCAATTTGCACCGACATGATGGCAGCGATGTCGTTGGCAATGATTTTCTCGCAGCCGAACACGACTTCTGCGTACGAGAACTTGTTGATTACCTTATTCACGAACTCAATGCCGGAAGAAAAAGTGATAGCATAGAGTCTGTCAAAGCCATCAAACAAATCCTCCCAATTTGTTTCGACAGTATCTGTATACAACGCCTTTACGACCTTCAAGGTCTGTGTGGAGATACTCGCCCTTGCTTTTGCTGGTTTACTTGTTTTGGGATGAGAAGGCTCACCTGTCTGTTCTGCGTCGTTTTTTGCATTCTCACTGATTTCTTGGTTTTCTTTTGGCTTTTCTTCACTGTACTCAGGACTTTCTAAAACCATCATGTCCATAAGAGATATCTGATTATCTAAGTTGCTTGCGTTTTTTCTTGCCATTGTTTTATTTATCCTTCCCTGTTGTTTTTTTGTGCGGTTTAGTGGCTCTTCCTATAATATCAAAGTGCTGGAACGCATACCACAGAATATCAAAGTGCTGGCAAAATTGAGCTTATATGCCTTAGAACCTTCGTCCACCGTATAGTCCAACGACCGTGCCAAGCGCTTCTTCTTTTGACCGACAATTATAGCTGATGACTCTGCTGCCGCATAGCAGCATTTGTCCGCTGAGGGTATATGTTTTGCCGTCAGACGCAATCAGTATGTTGCTGCAGTTGGTTATCGTTACGCCGGAATTTGTACAAATTACCATTGGCTCACCTTCTTTGCCTGCTTTACTTGCTTTGTACTGTTACCCTTGAGTCCGCCGTACTTTGCCAAGACCAGACACAGAGCATCTTGGATAGTCTGTGCATGCCCGTATACATGTCCATTTCCGCCGATAATTTTGGACTCCTGCAGCCAGTACGAGGTATCATCAGAAGCAAATATCGTGTTGCCATTGAGAACCAGCGTTACGCCGGAGGCTGTTTCGATTTTTGTGATGCTCATGTTTTTATGCCTCGCTGTTGATTTTCAAAAACATTATCTTCTTTTCGTTTTTATTGTATCTACATTGCAGCAAATGTCTACAAAAAAACCGGTCTCTATGTAAAAAATATTTCGCAAAGCTGTTGATTTTCTTGATTCGTTTTCATAATTTGCTATGTCGTCCGGCGTATAAGCCATTGCCGTAGGCTTTTTTCGCAGCTTCTTCGAGCTTCTCAGGAAATTCCTGCTTTTCCCTCTCGTTTTCTCGGAAGGCTTCCGCAAACGCTTTATATAGGTCGTAGGTTTCTTTTACAAGATTGAACGGTGCGGTTCTGTAATATTCTGTTATGAACCACTTCTTACCGTCGATGCTGGTCAGATAAAATCTGGTATTTGGAATTGGAATGCTTCCTATCATGTCAATCACCATCCTCCACGGTCAAGGCGAACCCACTCTGTTCTTGTGCTTTTGAAAGACACAGTATGACTAAGCGCTTCGTAGTATAGTTTGCTCTCCTGCTCTTCCCTTAACGCTTGCTTTTCCTCCAGTTCCCTGACTGTGGCGATGAGCTTGTCTTCTTTGCCTTCCGCTTCGCCTCTGGCAAAAGCTGTTTTTTCAGCTTCGTCAATACGCTGGTATCTGCTCTTCCGTTCCTTTTCAATGTAGAGCAAGCCATTGGCTACTGCGTCAAGAAACTCCTGCATCTCGGATTCCGGGATGGATTCTTGGCTTTCTTTGCTTTTGGATATACAGCAATAACCGTTATCGTCGTAATGGATGAAATAGGGAGAGTTCGGAACCTGTTGTACTCGCATAGCGATATCCTACCTTCCGTTCTGAAAGACGATTCGCCGGGAGTGTTTCCCGTTGCCCGCCGCTCGCCGCGTGGAGGCTGTCTTTTTTTGAGCAGCTGCGCGGATAAAACCGCGCTTTGAAATCACATCTCTGCATTGAACAGGTTGCGGAGCTTATAGGTAATATCCTCGCTGTTTCCAACAATGGATGCGGCTTCGTTAATGGAAGCAAGCTCCGACAGACTATCCGCTGCATAGTTGTAGCTGATGGTATAGATGGGAATGTTCATGCCTGCAATGATATCCTTTGTCTCAGAGAACTTGTAACCGGTATTGCTGTCACCATCCGTCAAGACAAAGATGATTGGCGTGCAATTTCCGCCGAGTTCCTGAGATTTTTTATAGATACGGTCCATTGCAACGCAAAGACCGTTATACATAGCGGTATTGCCGTTCGCGTCGAGGGAATTTACAGCACCCTTGTACAGAGTTTTTTGAGTCAGAGAGAACTGGTCAATAGGCAGGTATTCTCTGACGTCCGAATCGAAGCCAATGATACCAATATAGTTGTCGTCATTGATATACTGGATGGTGTTAATCATGGCCGTTTTCAGTGCATTGATAGGTTCTCCGCGCATTGACCCGGAAGTATCGACAACGAACTCCGCCACGATAGGAATACCGGAATCCTTTTCTTCCTTCCAGACACTCTGAGCCTGTGCGATGGTATTGCCGTCATATACCTTGCCGGTATATGCATAGTCGTCAAGACCATTGAACCCGTCCTTCGTCGCTTCTGCCTGATTCTGGGCGCAGAGGGAAACGAACGCAGCAATAACTTCCTTCTTTTCGGCCGAGATATCCCCAATGGAATACAGTGGGTTATCATGTCGTACGCCGAATGGGATAAATTCATAATTGCGCTGTAAGGTTGGGTCATTCTGATAAGACTGATATTCCATTACAAGACCATCTACAACACCCTTGTCAGCAGACTGGACCATCTGCTGTGTAGTAAAGGATACAAGCGGAACATTTGCTTGGAATTTCTGAAAATTCTCTACTGCTGCCGTATCGACGATATTATCGTTTCCGCCGCTTGCCAATGCGGAAAGCAGGAAATTAAGACCGGTGGCACTGGTATAGGGATTTGAATATCCCATCATCATTTTCCCATCGATGGTTGCATTCAGAACAGTGTTCACAGACGCTTCGCCATAGTCTGCTCGCAGCATATCCCCTGTTTTCTTGGATACGAGAATGCCTGCCACATTACCAACCAAACGGTCTGTTTCTACGGTAAGCTCTACACCTTCGTTCTTTACAAGCTCCCCGAAAAGCGTATTAGAAGGCGTATAGCATTCAGGCTGATATTTTCCTGTTGAAATATACTCAGCGGCTGTACCGGAAGGAACAGAACGCAGTGAAACACTCATAGTCTTACCGTCCGATGTCGTATTGCGCTGGGCATTGAATTTTTTTGCCATGCTGGTCAGGAACGAATCAGAACCTGTTTCTGCCGCTTTCTCGCCGGAAGAGAAAATCTCAATATTCACATCACCGTTTCCTGCAATTACGAACGGGTAGGAGGATTCAATATCAGGGAGTTCGTCTTTTGCATCCAGAAACTCAGATACATCGAGCTGCTGCGGATTCACGGATACTTCCTGCACGCCAATGCGTTTTGTCTTGCTGCTCAAATCCGCATATGCCTGCTCCGAAGTCATTGTATTTGTACTGACACTTGCATCACGCAGTACCGTCTGCGAAAAAACGCCAACCACGACGCCAACGATAGCGATGGTGGCAATTACCGGAAATACACCTTTCTTTGCCATTGTTATTTACCTCCGTTCAGTGTATCGAACTGATGCATTACTTCCTTGCTGACTTTTTCATACACCGCTTTTGATACCGCTCAAACACAGCGGTGCCGAACCGGAACCGACATAGCCGTCAACGATGCTGCTTGCATCGATATGAGAGATGTACGATTCGTCAACATCCGGGAAAACATAGATAGAAGTTACGGCAGTTTCCTGCGGTGTTTCTTTACCATCGAACTGGTCATAGCATTCTGCTGCGAGCGTATAGCCATCACAATCCCAGACCAGCCAATAACTCTTAGCTTCTCCTACATCCTCATAAGTGGCAGCCTTCAGTTCGTCAAAAGAATTGAATGCCATACCTCCAAAGGAGGTCGTCTTCCAGTACAAGCCTGACGGGTTGCCGAAATGTTCATAGAGAGCCTCGAACTTTTCCTGCGCAGTGCTATCGTATGCCGGAAACCAGTCGAAATCGTAGATGTTGATACGGCTGTAGTACAAACCCTTATCGAACGCATCGCCAAATGTCATGTTCTCTTCTTTGGCAATATCCTCGTTCAGCATCATTGCATACGAGCCATCCGTAGCGTATGAACCGATTTGGTAGTAGTTACCTTCTTCTCCCGTAACACAATAGTCTTGAATATTGCGGTCTATCTCCTCGGCCGCGTCGTACTCATTGCTGGTCCCTTTGATGCTGTACCATTCATCTTTTCGATTAAGAGCCATGTACCCGCTGATGGGAAGAGCTTTCAACTCTTCCAGCGATACATTTACACCGTTGAAGTTAGGTGCTCCGTCCAAAGAAAGGCTCTTTGTCCAATCATCATCATTAAGTGGATTTTCCCAAAAAGGAATGCCACTACTCGGGTCAGCTGTAACTGCTGGAGTAACTGTACCGTCTGACCACTCCGGAAGATGGTCGAGCAGCGACCAGTTTTCCCCTGCTGGTGTCGTCTCTGTACTAACAGACGAAACGGTGCTGCTCTGAGTCTGTGTCGTAGGTGTTTGTTCTGAAGCGTTGTTCTGCTGGTGTGCAGCGCATCCAGTTAGAAGTATGGTTGCTGCAGCGACAGCAGCAATAGCACAAATTTGTTTTTTCATAGTTTTCTCCTTTACTTTAATGCATCAAATCGACGCATCACTTCTTTACTGATTTCTTCGTCTTGTTTAATGTCATTAGCCGTTTTGCTGATAACAGAATCCAACTTTGACATTGCGAGCACGACATCCGTATCCCACGGGTTTTGCGCTGAACGCTGATTCAGTGCATAGGCGAGCGAGTCGAGTCTTAAAATCAACCGTTCGTTATCATGTATTACTTTATTGATGGTATCTATAATCCCGCTATAGATTTCCTTCTTTTTTTGGGCTGTTTCCTTATCTCCGAACGAAATTGTGCCTTTGCAAAATGCTTTGTACTCATTTTCGTCGAACATGGACGCAGAACGAATCGCATCATCCAAACGGTCATAAAAAATTTTCTCCGCTGACGCGAGTAATATCAGACATTTTGCCTGCTCACCGGAAGTCTTGCTGTCCTGTGTCATGCTGTATGCTGTAGCCATTTTCTGTCCGAACCGTCTGATTTGATACCGCATCTGGTCTGCCTGTTCCGAGAATATGGCTTTCGTTCCGACTACAGCATTGATTTGTGTCAGGTATTTCTCTTCTTTAGATTCTGCCTGCGTGTCTGTTTTACTTTGCTCTTTTTCTCTTTTCTTCTCGGTTTGTTTATAGATGATATGCGCACACAAAAGGAGGAAAAGGACAGGAACACCGTATTGCGCGAGCAGCACAAAAAACAAAGATGTTCCGTGCATATACTCTACGGCGTAATAGGTATGGATGTATGCCTCGACCATGTATACGATGGCTGCCGCAATAATAAGTAAGCTGATACTGAACATTTTGTGTTACCTCTCGAATTATAGGTAAACCTCGCCGCTTGGAAGAAGGACTCCGCAGATATTCTCAAGCGGGATGAAATCGAGCGCATCCTGTATAGAGAAGAACGGTTCGGCGCTCGGATTGAGCCAGAGTTCTCCGTCACGCAGATACAAGCCATTCTGTTTGAATGTATTGATGTATGTCAGAGAGAACACATCACAATGGGCAACGACCGGCTTTTCATCCTTTGCTTGACGCTTGATAAGCAATTTGACATCCTTGTAATCCTTGATGAGTTCAAACAGCTTTTTGAGGCGGAGATACTTTTCGTCAGATTCGATGCTATCTGCGAGAATCCGTTCTATGACTTTTTCGTAAACAACAGTTTCCTTCATGCTCCTGTCATCGACGACATCGTAATAGTCGTTTTTGTATTTACGCATCTGCAGCAACGATTCGAGCCAATTATCTTTGTCCGCAAGCCAAAAAGCATACGCGGCTTCATCGCAAAGATTGGCGTTTATGATAAAACGCTCAACCATATTCACTTTCTCTCCCGTCACGAAACTATGCGCAGCGGAAATCGTTGCATCTTTTATCTCCTGCTCTGGCCGTTGCACAAAAAACAAAGCGACGCTTGCTTCTGTGGGAATATACTTATTGCGAATATACTCCTCTACCTCGTTCTTCATCATCTCTTTTAGATTCTCAGGCATATCACCTGCCTCGAATCCAAACAATCTGAGCTGTTCAACATCTTCCTTCTTGGCATCAAACAAATAAAATGTCTCATTGTCTACAATGTAACCCATAAAATTGAGCTCATCGTGGAAAAGGCTGATGTTTTCTTCTTCCTGCCCATCCTGAACATCGCTCACTGCGCTGTAAAGAAGTTCTACCTTATGTTTTTTCTGAATCATGGGTTTGCGGATGAACTCTGCATAAAACGATACGCCTTCTATCTTGTCGCTCAACATTCCGGCAATATAGCTTTGATTGGAGTCTGCAATGAATGCTGTCAGGACTTCTTTTGTCAAAATTTTCATGCTATTTTCCCCTCTTAGGCTTGCACCAATCCGGTAACTGTAAAAACGAGTAATGATGCAACGAATAAGACCGAACAAGCAAAAACCGCTCGGTAGGTGACGCTGTGGATTTCCTCCAACTGCCGTATCTTATCAGTCAGCTCATCTATCTCGTTTTCTGCTTCGTCAAACTGTCTATGTTCTTCTTCCGTCAAAACGAGTGTTTCATAAGCACCCTTGTTGTTGAACTCATCTTCTGATTCTGGGTTATTTTTTGGTTTTGCCTTGAACCGCTTTACGGCTTTTTTGTGCCAGCGTTTGCTCTTTCTTGCAAGAACGGCTTTCTTGGTATCTCTTTCTTTGATTTTTTCCTGCAACACCTTCTCGGATACTACATAGCAGACAAGTGCTGCGATGCAGACCGCTGCTATTATCAGGACGACACAAAAAATCATCTGCATGACTCACCTCCGCAAATATCCGATTTTTCATCCTCCTCTTTGACGAGGTTGAGCTTCTCAAATGGAATTGTGAGGTAGTCATATAGCGTTTCGGCTGTTGGCATATCGTAACGCATCCGACGACCATCCTGAAAGTCATACCAGATACACTTGCGTACATCTTCGTAGAGCCACCACTGAATGATGTCGGCTCTATCGTTCAATTCTTCTTTGAGAATTCGCAGCAGGGCAGTCAGATACAGATTGTTGACATCAAAAACTACGGATGTATCGCAAATTTTATTGAGTGCATCGCCAAACTCATTCATTCTCGTATCCTGTGTCTGAATATCTGCGACAGTCTGGCAGAAAAGTTTTTTAGAAATCACTCGCATTGTCCTCCATGAAATTTGATTTTTGTTTATGCTAATATTGATTTCCTTGTTGATTCGTGCTAAAATAAATATGATTGAAATAAGAACGGAGAAAGTTACGTCTAGGAGCACAACTCCGCATTGCAGTTTATACAATTTTGATAAACTGCGTTACAGTAAACAGAAAGCCCTGTCCTTTATGGATGGGGCTTTCTTACTTCTTAGTCTACGCGGGTATATCCGTGGTCAGCTAACCACTTATGTACTTCGTTTGTAATGTCAACAGTATCAATGGAATAGCCGTTAACTCCCAGTTTTCCATTGGAAAGATTCATACTGATATTATAAATGAGCTCGTGACCTTTCATTCTGCCGATGGTCGTTGTGCTTCCTGCGGCGAATGTTTTAACTCCAATGCCGAGTTCTGAGTTGTTCTCGTAATCCAGTTCTTTGTAAGTAAAATTGTCTTGTACAAGAATCAGTTTTTTGAAAATCTGATGACTCTGCAAGATGCCATTATGAATGGAAAGGCAGTTTTGCCAATCTGCTTCAAAATCAATCCAGTTCCCAAACACGGAAGCGGTAAGCGGAGCGTTAGGACTTTGATTGATGGCTGTCGCCTCTTGAAGTAGTAACTTCTTGGGCGTCTTGCATTCCGCTACCGGATAGTTAATTTCACCTTTACTTAGCATCTTAGCAAATGCTTTGACGGCAAGCTTGCCAAAGATAACGCAAAAACATCCGCAGAAACCAAAGAATGCACCGAGCAGGTAGAATACAAGTGTTGCCGTATGGATGCTTTCGGGGTCGTATCTCTGCGCTGATGCCTCCGAGATGACAAGGCCAATCGGAATCAGCAGCAAAATAATGCCGAAAATTATAAAGGCGATTCCCATCATTACCCACATCCGGCCCGTACCTGCCGGGGTCGCATATTTCAGTGCTCTTTTCCGTTCTTTCTCAGACGGAATCATCTTATCCTTTTTGGCTGCCATGATTTCCTCCTCCTTTTAATCGTGAAATGCCGAGGTACCCAAGCTCCTGCACCTGCCGCAGCAATATACTCTGCAAAGTTCTTGTCCGGTATCGGCAGCGTGCCATCAATCTTTCGGCCACTATCCAAATATTTCTGAGATGCTTTTTTATTGCGTACCGCTTCCATTTTTCATATTTCCAGCAGATGGTACTCTCAAATACCACACAGTAATTACTTTATCATCGTCATTATCAAAGAACGACCAGTATGTCTGCGCATCTGCATATAGAAAATGGCCGAGAACACATATACAGCAACGTGTCTCGTTTGTCTGCAAAAATTCTTTTAGCCGTGGGCGTTCGTTCTTTTTGAAATCTATCCTTTTTGCAATAGGAAGATACTCGCGAGCAAATTGGTTCATATCCCTTAGTCTCAAGTACCCGTCATATCTCATTCCTTCCGGTTTGATAATCGTAAAAGGCCATGTATGTATATGGTTATACGCTGTACCCACACATGTGACAGAACATGGCTGTCCGCGATACTTCTTATCTGGTTCTTTGCGAACAATTTCTTTTGCCATAGTTTTGCAAAACGCGTTATTCAGCGTTTCTCCTTTTTTGTGTTTACTCGATTCAGGTGTAACGAGGGATAAACATAAACTCCCAATTTCCGCTTTTCGCGTTATATCTTCGCACAACTGTGCCGTCACGAATAAAGATGACACCGTTTCTTTTGATAAGTGGTTGTTCTTCACCAACGAACTGCATTGATTCCAGCTCCTCGATGGTGTAGTTCTGCCTGAGCAAAGTTTCGGTTTCTTGATTTTCATTGACGCCAACGAAGCGTTTTGCGCCAAGAATAGAGCTTGCTGCAAATTCAAACATTGCATCTGCACCTCCTTTACTGTGTAATAAAACAATAATCTATGTGTTTTCTTCGAAATTCCGGGATTTTACTTTTTCCTTGAGATAATTATCCATACTTAATCATTGGCGAGATGTTTTTTTGCTTTTTTATTGAGTGCGCAGAACTGTGTAAACAATGCTTGGAGAGATATTGTACTTGGAAGCAATCTCTGTAATTGGAATATCCGGATGTGTCTTCACATCTGCTATGATTTTCTTGTTGCGTTCAATTATCTTCGCACGGCGCAAAGTTAACACTCCAGATACGCGATGACTTACATACTCATCAGAATTACTCAGAATCTTATAAACTCTCGCACGGGTCAGATTATACTTCTTTGTCAACTCGGTAGCCGAAATGCCGTTGCGATATTCATCAATGATTTGCCGGTTTCTATCTGGAAACGGGCTTCTGGACTTTACAGCAGTGCGCTCATATTTTCTGTAATCCAGTTGCCGTAGAATACTGTAACAATGATAACTGCTCAGCTGATACTTTTCAGAAATCGCCTCTACAGACATTCCTGCAACATAATCGTTAAGTATCTGCTCGTTCCGCGCCTTTATGTTTTCGTGGTTCACAAAACTGTCCTCTTTTCTTTATTCCTTATTTATACTCATGTAGTCATCATCATCTGTGGACAATGCGCTCAGATTTATCGTCTCACTTTCCGGAATCAAGGTTGCCCTTACAACATATCTCTGATTCGTTGCCCCATAATATCCGAACGGATAACAGGTATACATGTACAGCCTGTCATCTGAGTCTCCGAGATTCACAAGTACAGTGCCGTCACTCGCTACAATCGTCCCTGCATCTGCCGTCACATTCCCGCTTCGGCAGGAATCGACTTCATAGGCGTATCGGCCATATTCTGTCGTTACGGTAAAAATATCTCCGACACTTGCGTATTGTAACAGTGAAAACACGCTGCTATTGTGTGCTGCAAGAAGATGACATCCGGGGTACCCGATTTGCGAGGTACCCGTATACTCATAAACACCTTGCGCGGTGTTTATCATGGACTGGTCGTCTCCCCAATATAATCTGCTACTGAGTCCAATTTCGTTACAAGTTATAGATGCGTAGCTTTGTCCATAGGTTGGTGTAGATACCTCATTCCACACATATGTTGTTGAATTCAGGATTCTCTGTCTTTCTTCTTCCTGTTGAACTGCCAGTTTTACAGTTTCTTCTTTTTGAACAATCTGATACTTGGCGTTTTCGAGCATTACCTCAACGGGATACCTTGCAATGTCTCTTCTCAGAATCTCCCTTTGGAATTCAAGAACTGTATCTACCGTTTGCGTCTGCGTATCTTTCTGTAATAGCCCTTTTACGCTGACATTATAGCTGCAGATAACTCCGACAACCAGCACAGCCAGTGCAATGACTTTTGTTTTGATAGTTACATGTCCCATTTTATCCCTGTCTCCCCTACCCTGTTTCTATGGGATAAGGTACCCGTTTTATGAGGTACCCGTTCATCGCTCTCGTTTTTTGAATGACTGCTTGATAAAGGATGAATGCATTTTACCGATAAGCTATCTTATTGCTGTTAAAAAACTTACATATCTCGTCCATTAAATGAATGCTTTCGCTTAGACTTGGATAGAACACACTGAATGCGTGCGTCAATTGTTTATTCTTTGGATAATCAATCAATGTACAATATCTTCCGTACTTTTCGGCAGCTTCATAAACATCAACCGTATACGAGTGCAGCATATCGCTTCTACTGGTAACAAACAGCGTCGCCGGAAGTGACTTGATGATTTCTGGATTTGTGGGGTTGATATACGGATAGAATCCGGCTTTTTTATATCCGCGCCCATACAGGTACTTCGGCATAAACAAGCCAATCTTATCTTTTCTGGTTGTGTAGAACATTCCACTGATAAATGCGGCAGCTGTGATTCTTGTCGTCATTGGTCTTACCTTGAATTCTCTCGCCACTTCAGGACTGCCTTGAACAGCGAGAATATACAACGCAAGGTACGCGCCTGCACTATCTGCCGTCAGGTATACGGGAACGCCCCAATCATAATCTCTCTTTGATTTTCTTTTGTCGCTTTGGTTTACTTCATCTTTCGTTACGCCCCATATGGCTCGCAGAACTTCTCTTTCTTCTTCTTGGTGTTTTCTTGCTGCCTCAATTCCGTCAATTACATCCTGCATCTGCTCAAATACAGTCACCTCCGGAACCAGTCTATAATTTACGCTGATTACAAGGTACCCGTTCTGCGCCATCCTGATATTGAATCTTGTATTGAAGTCTTTATCACCCATTACAAGACCTCCGCCATGAATATTGATGATGACGGGAATATCCGGTTTTGCATCTGTTGGATATATCATGTCGAAGGTTTGAAGTTTATCTTCGCCATACTGAATATTTCTTTCAATATTGATTTTCTGAGGCTTTCTGTATCCTCTGTTCTGTTCTTCCACTTGCTTCTCAAAGGCTTCTCTTTGCTTTTTAAACACTGCTTCCATCATACTCATGGCTTCTCTCCATTTTTTTCAATTTGAAAATTCAAAACGGGCGTTCCATCATCGGAGGCATCTCGTCATGGTTATGATGTGGACTCAGCATCTCTGTCGTTTTGATTCCATTTTCCTTCCGGCTTTTCTCCACTGCCTGCGAAATTGCCTCTTTGACTTTTCGATGGTTCTTGACATGCTGAATCAACAGTTCCGGTGTTCCGACATCAGAAGAACAGATTCGAATCGTACCTGTTTTATTTAACTTTTCAAAGATGTTTTGCGTCGCAGAAATGTCTCTGATTCTGTAAAGCATGATTTCATCTTCTCTTGTAGTAAATAATCCGGATTCGATGAGAATCTTTGTTGAAGTCAAATAATAGGTGGTGAAGGAAATCGGCAATGCAAAAATTGTATACCGCTTTTTATCCATCCAGACGGGCTCTTCTTCTTTGAGGTCAATGTTGAACTCTCCTGCTACGAGATTATTATTCATGGGATTTTCTCCTTTCTCTCTTTACGACACAGAATTAAACAGAGTATTTTCTTCTATCTCTGTTTTCTCTCTGTGTATGGGGCTACGCGATAACAAAAGGGTACCCGGCATTCAGGTACCCGTATTCTATCTATTCCAGATGTCCTTTTTTGGTGAGAGGGTTGATACCGTCACAACGAATGCCATTATTGTTGTATTTATGAGGAGTGAGCTTGTTGATATTAAAGTCGTATGCAGAGACAAGAGATGCGCCAAGCACACGGCTTACTGCTTCGGCCATGACCTTATCGATGATGATTGAGGTACCCTCCGGTAAATTTCTGATATGGATTAGCATATCGAAATTGAGTGTCAGCAAAATGGCTACGCGTGTAGAGGTACCCGTATGGATAAGTTGGAACATGCCGTTGGCGGCTACGCAATCATAATCAAATTTGGTTGCCCATGTCTTACACATATCAAGCATTTCAGCTTGTGTCATGTAAACAGTTCTGTGCAGATAGTTTCGCCCGCAATCGTTATTCGGCACGAATTCGATGGACGAGTAAATGAATTTCAAGTTTTCATAGGAACCCATTTGAGCAGCTATTTTTTGCTTTTGTTTGTTATCGGATTCCGTTTCGCCCCATTTTCTACCGGTAAAGATTTTTGGAAGCATGGACGGCGTATTTCCAATGATGATGGCTTTTGGCTTTGCGGATAAGAATCCAAAGAAGTTTGGATATTGCTGAACCAACCAACTTGATTCCATAAACCGGATAACAGCTTCTGTGAATGTGAGTTCAATTTGTTTTGTGAACTTCATCAACTTATCGAGAGAATGATAAACAAACCATAAGCCATTTTTATTGATTATCAACCCTGTAACTCTGCTTTGCGTTTGTGTAATTTCCTCACCGAAAGTATTCTCTGCCTTGATTGTTTTCGTGATTTCGTCAGCTCTAAAGAATACAGCCTCATCAATAAACAAGTTGGAGAACTCAATAACAGTATCTTCGTCTTGTTCCTTTTGTGAGAAAATAGAAAAACTGATATTAGATGTCTGTGACGTTTTAATTCCAGAAGCCACACACATATCAATCGTTTTTTGAACTCGTTCGATACGCTCTTTCTTGCTTGAAGATGTTACTGTGCTTCTGATATTCGCTTGCATAACTGCATCTTTTTGTTTTGAAAGATAATCCATGCCAGCTTTTGTAATCTTGATTCTGGTTGGTCCTTTAGATACCGAGAGCAATTCGATATAATCAGAATCCAGAAGTTCTTTCGTTGCTCTGAATACTGTGTTATAAGCCACATCTTGAAATGCCAGCTTTAATTGCTTTCTTGGAATACTGCTCACTGTGTATAGATATTCGAGGATTCTTACCTTGGTCGGCTTTGACATATTTCAGGCGTTCCCTCCTTTCCATACCTCAACGCAAAGAAAATGCGCTAAGTGCAATAACACCGCATTATTTTGGTGTGTGAAATGTTGATATTCTTGGGTACCCGAATACATATCCATAAAAATCTACATTTTTAGTGTTGATTTTCCTTGGGTTCAGGTACCCATATATCTGTGCCATTCAGGAAGGTCAGACGCCTGTATAAGCGTCACTTCTGTGTGCGGATATTCGTCAACAGACGCTGTATAAACGAACCCCATAGAATAGGCATTATCTGACCTGCCGATAGCCTGTGAAACTGCGTTTGTGATAGCCCCTGTTTCCATATTATTGCTATCACAGACAAGCAATTTGTTTCCGTTTTGAGGGATAAATCTCTTAAAAATCAGGTACAGGAAACCATCCGGAAAGGCCAAATTCGGATGTTCATAGAGAAATAAATCGAGCTTATTGCGTGTCATTACGCCAATACTTTTCTCAATAAATGTGGCTGATGAATCATTCGAGTCTGAATTACTGTATGTTCCAAGCAGAAACGGATATGAAATTTGCAATATACCGTTATTTATTTGCGCTACGGAACATAAAGAATCAGGTACGCTTTGGGATTCCAACCGCATTCTTTCTGTGCGTGGCATATCACTTGAATTGATGATATCTCGAAGTGCATATTGCGCCAAAAGAAGCTCATGGATTGCTTTTTGCGCCTTTATCGTGCTTTTCTGCGGTTCTTCGATATATTTTTGTGCTTCATTGATATGCTTTGCTGCGCTGTCAAATTTATCCCGCATACAAAAAGAAGGCGATTCCGCCCCCTTAAACAGGATGCCAGAATCGCCTGGATTCGTCAGGAATTTATTAGTTCCGCTGGACATCTGCCCATGCCTTTTCGATGGTATTGCGGTCTTCGGGTGCGTACACCTTAATGTCATAGTTATCGTCAACTGTGCAGAACTGCATAATACCGCAGTAAGGAACCAGAGACATATCGGCTCCATTTTCAAGAATGCCGATTCTACGAGAATTATTGAGCAAATCCTTATCAGCGCCGAAGCTGTTCAGGATAGTACCCATCTGATACTCGCTGCCACGCGAAATATTAACGATATAATAAGTAATATCGCCAGCAACGAATGCCAACTGCCACGGAGAAGACGGGCGGCAATAAGTGAATCCGGGGACATGCTCCATGAATTCGAGGAAAACACAGAAAGCGCGTGCGCCGGATTCGATTTTGCTGTCGATTTTGACGAAGCTGTTGGCAAGCAGGTACCCGTCCTTCTGATAACACACAAATTCACGTACAGCCGCATAAATTGTCTGATTCGCCAGCGGCAAAGTCATGGACTCACCAAACATAATAGTGAGATATTTTGCCACCAGTTCAGCCGGAAGAGCCCCGAAATCATGAAGCAATTTCTTAATTACAGTGTTATGAGCAGCAGCCATGATAAAAACCTCCAAATTCTTGTTTTTGAGTGATTTTCTATTTTTGAGTGAACGTTCTTTTTCAGTCTGCGTCAAAAATAGAAATGTTGTATTTTATGCGCGTATTAACGCATAAATCTGTTCTGATTTCGACGTAGACTAAGCTGATTTAAAAATATCTTCAGTCGACGTCAAAATAAGGTGGTTTTATGAGCTCTGTTAACGAGATTTCCCGTTATCCGCCGCACACCAACGTGGAGGTGCTCATACTGTGCAGCAAACGCAGAATTTTTCGATTCTGCGTTATTGTTTTTAGCGTTTTGACTTTTTGATATCGCCAGAGATAACCTCGGCCTCAAAATCAGAAGCTGTGAAGTCGGCGAACAGCTTACTGCTTCCTGCAATCACGAGTCCAGAACCACGATGGAGTTGCTGGATTTTATTGCATTCATCGTCAGTAAGCTGAACAGCAGTGCGCAGGATTTCGATTTCCGTTTCCGGCAACTGCATGATAATCTTTGTGTCAGCATTCGTAATGATTGCTCGACCATATTCGCCACCGTTCATCGTAAAGAAGTCGGAAGCGTTCTGTGTCATTACGAAAGCGGCACCATTGTAAGCACGAATGGTTTTGAAGATTTCCTTGATGAAATCGGCACACATTTCGTTGGACGATTTACTGATAAGGTTCCAAGCCTCATCAATGAAGATGGCTTTTTGTTTACTGGAATCTTCTTTGATTTTGCTCCAACAGAAATCCAGAACGATAAAAAGAGCCATGACTTTGTTTTTGCCGTCGCACGCATCGAAGTCGAAAACAATGTAGAGATTACTAAGGTCAACGTTTGTATGGTTGTTAAACGAAGAAAGCGAACCGCTAATAAGAGGTTTGAAGATATTACAGACGCGGCGAAGTTCCGGCACATCCTTCATGGTATTGTACAAATCTTCAAGGATAGGCATTTCCTTGTACTCGCTTGTGCCAAACTTATAGATGGACATGTTATCTTCGGTAATACCGAAACGCCCATAAGTTTCATATACGCAACCGTCAACAAGCTGTTCTTCTTCCAATGTGAGGTCAGGTGCTTGAAGCTTAATGAATGTAAGAATGGTACGAGATTTCTGTGCAAGCAAAGAAATCTGCGCCGCATTACTGGCGTCATCGTCGCCCAAGGAATCGATGTTGGAAAGGTCAGGTGCGTGAATATCCATGATATTGATGTGATTGGGAGAACCGGGAGACATCGATACAAACTGTCCACCAACTCGATAACAACCGTTACCGTAGTCGCGTTCGCCCTTAACAGGAGCCAGAATGAATGTCTGAATTCGACGCATACGGAAACGAAGTGCGAACAAGTGAGAGGTAAATGTCTTACCGGAACCGGATGTGCCAAGGATAGCGCCATTGGAGTTACGATGGATGTTTCTATCCATAACATCAATGATAACCAAGGAGTTGTTTGCTGTATTGGTACCAATCATAATACCGTTCGGGTCCTGCATCTCGAAGGATACGAAAGGATAAAAAGACGAAGCACCAGAGGTCAGAACATTTCTCTTCGAATGTTTATAAAGTTGTTTTTCGAGAGAACATGTAGGCAAGGAAGACATAAAGGCTTCCTGCATTCTGAAATCGCATCTGACAACCTTGTATCCAGAACCCTTTGCGTTCTTTTCAAATTCATGGAAACGCCGTTCAAGTTCTGTCAAGTCATCGGCAGTGATAGTAAAAAGAACACTGGCGTAAAACAAATCTTCGCCAGCAGCCAATCCATCCAGCAGATAAGAACCAGCACCGATGGCGTTCTGGATTTCGTGGAAGTCGGAATCCGTATCATGGCTATCAAGAGATTTTGCTCTTTTCTGTTTGACGTTGAAACCAATTTTGCTGTAAACTTCATCGCGTGTGTGACGGTCTAAGAAAATCTCGACATCAACGCCTTCGCCGCTATTGATGAATTGATTCAACCATCCGGCAGTCACATTCTTTTCGTAACCGGTATCGGAAATATAGGCGAATGTATAAAACTTATCATCAATGACAGCGTAATTGTAGTGAGAGAAATCCATCCAGTTAGGAGCGATAGTTTCGGGTGCTGTGATGATAGGCATAGAGCCAAGCCCCTGTTCAACAACCGCTTTTTCGTATTTCAGGAAAACTTCGCGTGCATGAACATCATACGCTACCGTCTCGCTTTCCTTACGGCAAATCATCTGGTAGAGAATGTCGCACACACCTTCATCCGTCTCACAGGTAGGAATGAACTGGTTGCCTGCGTCTTCAAGGTATCCACGGCATCTACTTGCTGCTGCGTTCAAATCGCCAACAACCTTATTGATGTCTGTGCCATCATTCTGCAGGTCTGCTTTGAATTCAAGAACGACAAAGAAGCGGCGAGTAACGCCGTTCTGCGCGGCTCTATAACGAAGAAGGTTTTCGTATTCCTGCTGCATCTGGAAACATGCGGGATTCATTTCGTTCTTTTTAAGGTCTTCGACAGCACGAATCATAGAATCCACATCTGCCTTACGAGCGTAGGAAATGAGCTGCATATTATAAGGCGTTGCCGAAAGCATCTGGCTGAACAGGCTGATAATGTTGTTCTGCGCTTGCGGAGAGAGATACATGAAGTTGAGAGGTTTAACTTCCATAATCTTGCAGAAATGTCCATCGCGGGTTACGATAACACCTTGATAGGTATCGTAAACAGGGAGCATTTCCTGTGTACCCTTGATTTCGCGATACTTGACTTCCTCGAGAGCTTTCTGACGGTCGATTCTATCCTTTTCCTCGCGAGCAATAGCTTTGCGCTGCTTTTTGGAAAGGTACTTATCTACATCGTTCTGTTCCTTTTTATTTTTTCCAAACATTATAAATTGTTTCCTCCTTTCTCATCATCATCCAGCACGAATTCATTTCCTTGATTTGCGCCAATGCCATAAAACACATTATGACTATCCAACAAATCAGGGACCTCGCGAACATCAGCTTTTTTGCTATCTGTAACGGTGACTTCTTCTTTCTGTGGAGCCTTTACAGGTTGATGTGTAGGCTTTTCAGTAGCCTGTTCCTGAACAGAACTCGCTTTTACAACAGGGACAATAGCAGGTTCTCTCTTTTCAGGTTTGGTAACTTCCGCCTTACTCTCTGCCTGTTTTTCTTCCTTGATAGGCTCTTCTTTCTTTTTGGCTTCCTTTTTCAAGATGTTGTCAATCGCACTCTTTTGCGATTTTTGCGGCTTTTGCTCCTGCACAGCCGGTGCGGCCGTCTGCTGGGTTGCCTGCTGTTTTTCTTTCTTGGAAACCTTATCGAGATTGATAAGTAACGGCTTTTTAAGTTGTTCCTTTTGCTGTACAGAAGGAGCGGCAGCAACCCCAGCTTTATTTTGGGTTGCTTGTTTTTTCTTTGGAGATGTTTTTTTCTTAGCTTCTTTCTCCGTCTGCTTCTTAGCTAAGGCATCCTCTTTGGCTTTTTCCCTTGCGGCCTTTGCTTCTTCTTTTTCTCTTAGTGTATTTTCTCTGCGAAGCTTCTTTATCTCAGCACGGCGTTGAGCAGCGGCTTGCCGAGCAGAAAGCTTCTTGTTGTTCTCTTTGTCCTTCTCAAGCTGCGACAAAGTCTGTTCTTCTTTGGCTTTTTCAGCTTCTTCCTTTTCGCGTTTCGCAATAGCCTCATTATAGATGCGAAGTTCTTCTTCGCGGCGTTTGCGGTCACGCTCTGCTTTTTCAAGAGCCTGTGCTTTAAATCTGGCTTTTGCAATCTTGCGTTCTTTGGGTCCCAATGTGCTGAGATACTCTTTCTGCTTTTTCTTTTCCAGTTTAGCCGCTTTCTTGGCATCCTTTTCTTCCTGCTTGATTTCTGCGGCAGTCTTTAAAGATTCAGGCTTTTCGATAATACCTTCATCTTCAACATACCAGAGAATAGTTTTATCACTGGTCAAGTCATCAGCAATCTCACTCTGTCCTCTTGCACCAGCAAGTACATCATTAAGGTTTTTAATGAAATTGCGGATAGCCTCGGCTTTGGAGTTTGCATTCGGATTGGCAAGATAATCAGCAGTTAATTCAGTTTTGATACGCGGGTTATAGGTGGAAATGTTGAATTTGTTAGAACGGAATTTTTGTGCAAGGAGCAAAGTTTCGCCCCATGAATCACCGTTATATCCGATAATGAAAAGAAAGAATGTGGCGATTCCAAAAAGAAATGTGGGGTAGAAAAGCGTTCCCCAGCCTATTCCCGTTGCCCAGTTAATGAGCCAAAAAAGCCCAAGCACAGGAAGCGTAAAAACAACAGCTTCTATAAAATTTCTTTTCCGGAACTTACCGCCGAATATCTTTTCATCGTCAACGAAGTTATCTGGAATGTAATATACCTTTCTTTGTGCCATAATCAGTTGATACCTCCGCATTTTGCAACGATTCGTCTTGCTTCTTTAAGGTATACATCGGCGCATCTGATACATTCGTTTTTTGTATTTACCTTGTCTTCCTGATACTCTACAATGCCACGGAATGTAACTCCAACCTGAGACTGGCTTAAAAATCTCACATTGATGTTTTTGCATTCGTCGTTTACCATGTTGTTTTTGGTAAGCATGGAGAATATTTTTTTTGGCTGTTTACAGTTCATTACAACTGTGCATACAACGCCCATGAAAAACAAATTCTTTTGAAATGAAATCAGATATGTCGCGTTCTCGCTAAATCCGTTATATACCACGCTTCCGTACTTAGTCGTAGGGCTAAATACTTCCTGTTCGTTATGGTTCCCCATATTTAATATATCTCCCTTCTTCCCCTCTGTCGCAGTTGACTATTACACGGATTTGTGGTATAATATAAGTATAGAAACAAAGAGGAGTTTATTACGATGATGAATGATATGATGAATAATACTGTTAGTTTCGAGGATGTTATGATGGCCGACGAAAGCTGGCGCGAGGAGAGCTGCAGCCATCTGGATGAGGAGGACCGTGCTATTGCTGAGTCCGGTTGTGTTTGCCGTCGCTTTATCCCTAAGGATAAAAGCGTTGACGTTGAGGAAATCTGAGTTTTTCTGGTTCTTTGGATTTTGCCATTACGGTGTGGCGTAATGTTGTCCGTTGCTTGCCGCGTGGAGGCATCCAATTTATAAGCAACAGGTTCCGAAGGACCCCACCATCCTTCGGAACCAAACCAAGTGATTGTGTTAGTGGGCGTTTCGGTTAAATCTTATGGCAGCCGCCGATGACCAGCGCCTGCTCCTTGTTGATGTAGCGAACCAGCATAGAAACCTTATCGCCAATCATCAGCATCTCGTTGGAGATGTTCTGGGTCTTGGGGATAACGCCGCGAATCTTCAGGCCATCGAGAACCACATGGTAGTATTTGTCGGTGACATTGACGATGGTAGCCAGATAACGGCCGCCAATCATGGATTCGCTGACACCCTCAACCTTGGCAGACATACGCTCCAGCAGAGAATGGCTGACGCGGATGTTGACAGTCTTTGCGCGAGCATCCACTTCCAGTGCTTCGACGGCGACAGGAATACCCATGCCGACCTTGAAACTCTTGGAGGCATCTTCGATATACTCGAATGCAGACAGTGCGCCGGTACCCATGCTCACTTCAACGCCAAAAGCCTCGACGATGACATAGCGGGGGCCGCAGGACAGAACGCTGGCGGTAGTGGTGCTGCCGACCTCGACACGAGTCTGAGGAGTAGCGCGGAAGAAGTAGCGATTCTGCAGCTGAGCCAGAGCATCGGCGCGAGAACCAACGGCAAAAGGAATGCGAGTGCCGAAATCATCGGTGAAGTAACCGACATCGCGGGGGATGAAGGAAATGACAGCGCCGAGCATGCGGTTGGCCTTGCGCTTGTAGCGAATGGTCTTCTCTTCGTTGCTCAGACCATCCATATCCTTCATCAGGCTGTACTTGAAGAAATCTTCGGGGACGAACACGACACGCATGGTATTGCGCTTTGCAACAATCTTGATGCCATCGCCCATGGGCTCGATAGCAACGACCTTTGCATACAGAACGCGATGCTGACGGATAGCACGACGCATTTCGTCCTCATCGGAAGCCTGAACCATATCGGGCATCTGTGCTTCAATCAGGTCGTTGCCGGAATCGACATAACGGCCCAGTTTGGGAAGACGGCGCTCAGGAGCAGCTTCTGCATCCTCCTCGGGAGCATCTTCGTCAACAGCCTCAGTCTTAGCATCACCGTCTTCTTCATTGGAAGCGGTGTCGGCGGCAACGAAATCGGGATTGGCAGCAACCTCTTCGGCGGTATTGGCGAAAGCGGCCTCTTCGTCAACGGGGGTCTCGACAGCAGCCTCAGCCACTTCGGGAGTATTCAGATTCATAGTATCTTCCATGATAAACTTTACCTTTCTGTAAATAGAAATTTATATACATTACCGTGTGGGGACGGTAATAACAAAAGAAAAAGACCTTATCCAAAAACGGATAAGGTCTTGCGCGTTACATAAGGGGATTAGATACCAAACTTGTTTTTCTTCTTGGACTGAGCAGCAGTCCCCTTCCCTGCTGTGTTCGTTTCGGTCTTTACGGTACTGCTCATCATATCGGCAGCAGGCGGAATCTCGGTACGCTTCTGCTGTTGACGGAATCTCTCCGTGCTCTGTGTAGAAGCAATTTCCTGATTGCTTGCTGCCACACTCAAGAAATCGGCACCTGTCTTGACTTTGTTGGTACCGGCACTGAATGCGTCTCTGTCTTCTGTCGCTGCATATTTCTTGCGGCTTGGCAGAAGGCTGATGATAGGCATCTGTTCAAGTTCGAGTTCGCCTTTTTCGTTCTTGACGGCAAACTCCTTGAACATCGGATGCAGGTTATAGCCAAACTTGTTGGCTTTCAGCACTTTTGCGTGCTGTCTGAAAAGCAAAACATTCTCAAAAGGCATTGCCATAACTTCATCGGGGTTGATGACATTACGCTTGCCTTCGCCAAGAGATAAAGAATAGCCCTGATTCATAGGACGATAGCCAAGAACCGTCGGACGATTATCCTTGACGCTCTTGGATACGACTGTCATGACACCGCTCTTATAAGAAATGAAATCAGCAGTCGTTTTATCGTTAACGCCAAGGCACAACAAAGTATCACAGCAACCGATAATGGTCTCGGCATTTGTCTCACCGTAGGTTTCCTGCAGCTGTGAGTATGTCTGGCAAATCATAAAGATACCGATTTTACGAGAACGAACGGTAGAAATCAGAACTTCAAAGTTCGGAATCATACCGATGTTAACGAACTCGTCCAGAATCATGTTTACTGTATTACGGGTCTTGGGGCCATAGGTATCTGCTGCGTCTGAAATATCCTTGAACAGGAAGTTGAACAGCAAAGAAGTAATAGGCTTCATGGCTGCACTCTTATCAGACATAACGCAGAACAAGGCCGTCTTCTTTTTAGAAGGATGGTCGCCAATCGAAGCGAGGTCGATATCTTTGTTGCGAAGAATACGGCGCAAATCGCGCATCTGGAACAGCTGCATGCGCTGACCAAGTCCTGTGATGAACTGAGGTCTTGCGTTATCAGAGTTCTGCTTGAAGATTGACCATGCAAGCTGTGCGGGATTATCCAGAGGAATGTCTTTGAAACACTCTTCCCATTTTGCAAGGTCGTTGTTCAAAAGCAGACGATAAATTTCATCGATATGAAGCGGTGCGCGGCGGTCTACCCAGTCATCGATGTCTGCGATGTACTTTTCGACCCATGCCGATACATATTCATCACCGGTCAACGAGGCATCGATAGCGCTGTCGCGCTGCCCGTTTTCGAGGTCTTGTTCGGCCTTTCTCTTTGCAAGTTCTCTTACGCAGTAATACTTATCATTCATAATAGTAGATTCATCCTGAATGATAGTAATGAACTGCTGGCAGTCATTGCTGTCGATAGAGAGGTCTTTACAGAGTTCAATAATAGACTTGGTGAACTTTTCTACTTTGGCGCTTTCATTTCGATATGCCTGATAGAAGATGATAGCTTTCAAAAGGTTGGCTTCTCCGCCGTCCCAGAACTCATCGCCTTCACCGGAGTTCTTCATGATAGCATCTGCAAATTCGGCAATACGCAGTTCGTTTGCATTGCCTGTTTTAGGGTCAATGATTTCGGATACGCAATCCCATGAATCGGAATACAGCAGGTCAACAAGGTCGAACAGCTTTACTTCGTATCCGTTATCCAAAAGGAACTTGCGCATATCATTGTGAATTTCGCCCTTGGGGTCAGTAATAACCATGGAGGCTTGGTTCTTAACTGACTGGAATACAGCAGACCGAACAAAGCCGTAGGACTTACCGGAACCGGGGGAACCGAAAATCATGATGTTTCTGTTGCCGGGAGAGTTGTTTGCCAAACAAATGGCTTCCTTGCCTTCTTTATCCAACTGGCCGAGAATAATTCCTTCCACATCTTTGACTGGGCCGATTTCGAAATGCTTGTGGATTTCTTCCGGTTGCATCCAGTCAGCGGAGCCATAAAGAGGATTCGCGGCGACTGCAACACCTCTGTCATCCTCATGCGCTTCCTTCGCAAGGTCTTGGTTTCTGAACTCCATTATAAATAGGAAGCCGGAAATGGCTAACGTAATAATGAGGGTGTAAATCAGACCGTTCGCTCTGATAAGTGCGTAGATTGGGCAAAGCAGAAAATTGATGCTGGCATTGTCAGCTTCCAGTAACCCGTTCGTAGACACTCTATAAGCACTTTCTGCAAAGTATCCGCCAAGGAACGAGCTCAGAAAAGCGATAATACCATACTTGACCAGCTTTTGCTTTGTTGAATTCAGACTGTTATACCAGTCTTTGAGTTTTGTTATCTTTTCTTTCACGCGTCAACACCTCCTGTGTGCGATGAAAGAGAAACAAATCATCACCATGTTTCTCCCACACTCCTTTCTGAACATAAAAAATAAGCCTTGTCCGATGTGTGAACTCGAACAAGACTTTGCGGAGATAAGCGTTTTTGAGTACACTTATCTTTATATTCATTATATACTGATTTTTGCACTATGCTATATGGTTTTCTTTACGAAAAATCGAATAGGTTTTTTCATAAAACTACTTTTACTTTGTGTTTATTATTTATCTGCTGTCTTGCTTCTGTAATACTCCATCCCGTATAGTGTCACGCAAAAACAGTCTATATTACCATCGAGTAAACCTCTTCTTTTCATATCATTGAAACGATTAGCGGCTCTATCTTTCGCCGCCGATTGTTCGCTATTAGGAGACCGTCCGCCTCTTTCTTTCCCGTCTCCTGTCATAAATAGCATTTTTAATTGCGCATCGCTTAACTTAATCCATGTGCTGTCTTTTCCGTCAGCAAGAACAATTGCTTTTCCTAAAATTGTCATGGTTTCCTTTCCGTCCAGTTTTTGAAACCAATCCTGAGCTTCTTCTTGTGATACAGTTATTTTTTCGTTTGCCTTATGTTTGTTTTCCACATAAAACGAATAAATGTACTGTTCGGGCGTTTTGGCATTTGCTTGGTTTTTCATTTCAATACCTCCAGATATGGTGAAAAATGTTGGGTAAAACAAAAAGCCCCCGCCATTGTTGTTTGAAAACAGTCAACAATGGCGGGGGCTTTTTTATTTCTTTGCCTTATTATACATTAGTCAATCATAAATGTCAACAATTTGGGGCATGCGTTTTATTTTTTATAAACTTTTACGACTAAACGGACTGCTTTTCTTCCGCAGCTGGTTTTTGTCGCATAACACATTCCCGCTTTTAAGCAAAAAACTTTCTGCCGCAGTTAGTATGATACTGAACAAGACAAAAGATTTTTATGTCTGTATTATATCATGCATAGTAATCATATTTTTATTATTCTTTTTGTTTTGCAATGCTATCTTGCAAAAGACTTAGCAACTTATCTTCTCCCATACTTTTCATTTCATCTTGATGTGTAAGCATATATGACACTGTATAGATAAGAGGTTGCCGAAAAGTTGCATCAAAAATCATAGTAATAGGTTTCAAATAAGTTGATATTGCTTTTTGAAAAATAATAAGACCAGCAAGTATAGGTATTGACATCAAAAAACTTTCCCAACCATATCAATTGCTTGCATAAAGTCAATTTGGTCTGTCGTTGCACCAGCAGTAAGAATAGCTGTTTCAATTGCGGAAAATATTGTGAATGTAATCTCAATTAGTTTTGAAAAAAAATCTTCTATAGACCCATTCATAAAATCTTCAATTTTGGTTTCTGGAAGTCTCGTCTTTAAAAGTGCCAATTCTTGAGTAAGAAGCGATTTATCAGTTTTCATATTATACAATTCACTTTTCATCGCAATTATAGCATCATTCAGATTTTGAGTATCGATTGTTACTGCTGCAAAACTCCTTCTAAATGCCAAAAATGTTGCAGGCTGATTACTCATAATAATATCTCCTTTTTTACTTATCCGACTTCGCAGAATTACATTCCTTGCACAACATCTGCAGGTTGTCATCTGTGGTATGTCCGCCCTTACTCCAAGGAATGATGTGGTCACCTTCCATGTCCTCAAAAGCGTACTCGGTGTTGATGCCATTCGCAACGCACAAGGGGCATTTGTGGCCCTGCCGCTCATAGGCGCGAAGCTTCTGAGATTCAGTAAACGCACGAAGAGACAGATACTTTTCGTCGCGCCAAGTGCGGTCAGAGAGGATGAAAGGGATGATACCTGCCTTTTTGGTTACATCATCATCCATCACGAGCTTCTTGATGTCTGTTTCCAGAGCATTGCTGTTGTACTGTTTGGCATGATACTGGTTATAGAGCAGTCCCCATGCCTGTGCATCCGTAATCCCCTTCCGTTTAGTCGGGAACAGCATCTTTGCCCAGTTGATGACAGACTGGAAATAAAGCCAGAGGTCGTTTGCGTCCTCGTCGTGCTGATGAACCGCCATGTACATCTGCCCAGATTCCAGACCGTCGCGGTCAGCAATCCATGCCAGTGCTTTTTCCAGCAACTCCTGTCGAATCGGGTTGCCTTTCAGGTATCCGTCAGCCATTTTCGCAGCAACACAGTTGCGTTTCGAGAAATAGTTCTTGGCATCGGCCAGCCACGGTCCCGTGTATGTAGCATTCAGCAGTTCCTGCGGAGTCAGAACCTCGCCAGCGATGTTAATGCGCTTGAACCATTCCAATTTCTCGGCTTCGGTGCCTTCGCAGATGTAGACCGTCAGTTCATAGTCCAGAATTGTCTGCTTTTCCTCGTTGGTCAAGTTTTGGAAGAACTTGTCGTTGCCATTGATTTTGATAGGAAAATCCTTGTTGATGTACTGGGCAATAGAGACGGTACGCTGCTGCCCATCAAGAACCTCGTATGTGTCAGCCCCGGTCTTAGACCAGTACATGACGTTCAGCGGAAATCCGTTCATTACGGAATCGATGACGGCTGCACGCTGCTTCTCCCCGTAAATGAACTCACGCTGGAAGGACGGGCGAATCGTAAGACGGTCATTGTAGCCAAAGACACCGCCATCGCCATTATCCTTGTAGTTCTCGACAAGGTCAGATACCTTGATTTTTGTTTCTGTGATTTTCATGATGTTATCATCCTTTTTTCATTTTCTTTAAGGAATTCTTTTTCCAGAATATCCGCTCTTTCATTATCACACAAACGATTATATAAAATTCTGTCGTCATTATTGTTTTCTGCGTCAAACACATATGTATACTTGAAATTATCTGCGCTATTGCAAGAACACCACGTGCTTATATGAGCAATCAACGTTTCACATAAATCTTTTACATTTACAATTCTGTATCTTGAAAATTCTGTTGATGGAAGCGTTTCACCTAATGTCAAATAAATTCCTATGCCGTCATTATAAATATTGGCACTTCCCGCATGAACAATGTCACAGCGAAGTTGATATAATACATCTGCAAATTTGTAGCCTAATGTTTTAACCAACCAGCTATCATAACAGCCTTCTGGATTTGACGAACTTCGATTTACACGCATAACTTCTTTGCAAAAGTCAATATAGCATTTCTTATCGCGCCAATGCGCTTTTCCGTCATTAGATTCATACCAATAGCCAGCCTCGTCGTTTCTGTTCTTTCCCTTATACTCATTGGAGTTAAACATAATGCGCGAACATATACTCGGAAGCATCAACGCCACCGATAAAGCGCTCCAATAATTTTTATTTTCTAAAGCATCTTTTCCTGATTTGATAAAATTTGTAACACTGAAGTAACTCATTTTGTGACATCCTTTTTTGCAATCAATCTTTGCTTTTCGTTTTCACTATCTTTATTCTTGTAGATTAAAACCATATTCTAAATTATTTTTCTTCACCTATGGCATATTTAATCATCAATTCTGCCCATTGGTGAAGACTATATGTTACATAAAAGCCATCGCTTCTTTGAACCGGACAATATACAACCCCTTTTTGTGCTAAGATAAGCATAACTCTATCATCAATGCGCGTGTTCATTTCACAACCAGAATGATACATTTTCTTGAGCACTCTTTTTTCTTCTGCAGATAGTTTACTCCATGTTTTTTTAAGCCATCTTGGGCTTTTTATTTTATACTGCAAATAACAATTCTTAAGAGCGGCAATCATTTTCTGAATAGCAACAGCTAAACACATTGCCCCAGAATAAATAGAAATAATACAATAGAAGTTTTCTATTTTTAACGCATAGATAACATACGAACTTACACTAATACAAAGCAATGTAACTCCAAGAGAAACATACTTAAATAAAGAATCCAATACGCCAGTCAAATCTTTAACCATGTTTGTAGCATCTTGTACATTCATAATTTTAATCACCTATGATTCCAGCTTCATATTCCACGCATTTTTTGCGTTCGCTTGTAGAATAAACATATATTGATATGCAACTAAAAGAATTGTTTCACACGAACTTTCTGAAAATTTGTGTTTAATTCAATCTTTGAACAGCAATTCTTTTATTTGTGGCGATACGTCGATACCGGTACAAATCATATATCAAATACTTATCTTCTTATGAATTAAAATGCGTGGATAAACACTAAGAAGATATCCATTTACACCGTCAGCCGTGTAATAAACAGTTACAGTTGGTTTGTTTTTTTGATAGAATTGCCGCCCTTGTATTTACCTTACCGCCACTCTGCGCACTACCGTCTTTGTTATGTTGTATTGCGTTTTTATAAATAGCAGTCATTGGATAATTTACGGTATTACCAAGAGTGATGCCGACAATTTCAAACTGCTCTGGATTATACTTATCTAAAAACGTAATCGGCACACCCATTACGCCTTGATAATCTACCGGGATATCCGCAACCCTGTCCACATTGATGGCATCGTAATTATCGTAGTGGGGGTAGCGTTCTTCCGCATCCGGCAGAGGATTGCCGTCATCGTCATAGTACCGCTGCCAGAGAATCAGTTTCTCGTGACGTTTCTGGATGTCGAGGTTGGTATACCACAATTTATTTCCGAATTTTTTGATTGTTCCATCGGGTTGCGTGAACTCTTTTACAGAAGAGTATCCAAGCCAGATTTCATTATCTTTCAGCATCGGGAAAATTTCTTTGTATGTAATCCAGTTGAGGTCCCCGATGATAACAAATTGCTTGTTATGCTCACGCAGATACTGGACATAGGCTCTAGCTAAGCTAAATGGGGGATTTGTGACTACGATGTCGCTCTCGTCCAGCAGGTCAAGGCATTCCTTGTTTCGAAAATCACCGTTGCCTTCCAGCGGGGTCTTGACTCCGACTTCCACATTGTTGTCATCCCCACCCTCGTACTCCATCTTATAGGTAGGTTCGGTACGGTCGTAGTGCGTGGAAATCAGCTTCTTTAAGCCAAGTTCGGCGAAGTTCAGGTGGAAATACCGCCAGAAAGCGGACCATGTCGGGTCATCACAGTTGCAGAGTACGACCTTGCCCGCAAAATGCTTTTTGTAGTGCCGCAACTCCTCTGCGACATCCTCGATTCTGGTGTAAAACTCGTCGTTCTTAGCGTCCTTTGCTTTATGCAAATTATCGTTCTTTGCCATCTCCGTATCCTCCCAAAAACAAAGCCCCCGATGCCGTAACATCGGAGGTTTCAAAATCAATCATTTGTCGTTAAAATTGCCAGCAACTCATCGAGCCCGCCTGCGCTGGAAAACAGCGAAACATGTGTGTATATTTTGTTCTTACTCATTTTTGCTCCAAACCAAAATCCGATGCAGAATTACTCCGCATCGGATGTCTTGTTACTTATTCTGATTAAGTCGTCTATCTCTTCCTGCAGGTCCCTGTTAATTTTCGAGTCGCCCGCCATATCTCGCAGTACTGTCAAAACTGCTCTTACTGTGATGCTTCCTTGATGGTAGTTCTTCGCTTTTCCATAGTGTTCGATACTGCAGCACTTCTCAAGGATAGGCGTTTTTGTAAATACAATAGCTGTGTTCTTAGCTGCTGCAATAGGAACACCAATGGACCTCTCCCCGCCTTCTATCAGTGCGAGTTTGGTGAGCCAGATGTAGCATCGAAACACATAGAGGATTTCTTCCAAAGAAAAGTCCCGCCAATCGCGGTGGTTGTAGTTTCCTTGGATGAGAAAAACTACTTTTCTAAATCCGATTTTTGCTTCCGTATACTTTTTATCTATCGCACAAAGACAAGCTATCTGGAATATTGCAGGATAATAGTTCTCGTCCAGTTGCAGCGCTTTTTTGAAACATTGTAATGCTCTTTTGTTATCTGGATGTATCTGCTTTTCGGACACTCCGTATCGCAGGTATATTCCTGCTGTGAAAGGCTTCAATTCTTCCGGCGCGTGCTCTATTGCATCTCTAAGATATGGGCGTGCATCGAGTGCAAACTGTGCCTGTCCTTCGCACAGTGCTGCCGCTAGACAATACATTGACACGAAGTTTGGCTCTATACGATAGATTTTGTTCAATTCCGAAAGGAGTTTTTGTACCGGCTCTACGGCGGCATATAATTTTGTGCGCAGCGGAGCATGTGCTTCCAACGATGCAAGGAGTTCTCGTAAATGTCGCTGTGCATTTACATGGGCATAGACAGAATAGATACTACTCGGTCCCACGCTGCACTGTTTTGCCATATTGATAAAAGTGTCCGCCATTTTGTTGAGGTAAACAGCTTCCGGCAGATAGTAGTGACCTCTCATGGGAAGAGCCATCAACTCGCCCATCTTGAGTGCTTGGAATGTGCTTTTGATTTGTAGAAACGCAAATAGGTCGAGCTGCCAGAAAGCAGCGTTGATGTACAAAAGACTTTGGGTCTCTGCTTCATCATTCTTCCAAATACGGCGGATAATAACATCAAGCGCTGCCTTCTCGAATTGTTCAGTAGAAATCTTCTGGTCCGCATTGCACAGAATTTCTTTTTTGTTTATCGTCAGCTCTCGCTTCAAGATACGAAAGCTGCACCACATCTCGTTTTTTGATAGCACAATGCCTTCCGGTGGTCGGTCTGTAAGAAACAGATGCGTGATTCGCTCACTTTCCAGATTGATAAGCGATTTGTGCTTCTCCAGCATAGTTTCTACTGGCATCATAGTCGTTTTAACTAAGCAGCCGACAAAGGAGAAGAACTCTCTCAGCACTTCTCTTTCAGCACCAAATGGATGCTCATAACAAATCTGAACAGCCTGAATCGGTTGAGTCACTGTCTCTCCTCCTCACAAAAAATGAGCGATAAATACATGAAAATGCACAAAAAACGCACGCGTGCATTTATCGAACGCACGCGTGCGTTTAAGACGCTGTTATGTATGACTCTTTTACCGCCACAAACGGTACACGTAGCTACATGCACAGAATGCTTTCGCCTTATTTTTTCCGTTTCCATCTCTTTTTTTGAGCTCTTGCTTTATGTTTTTTATGTTTTTTCAAAAACTTTTGTATTGTAAAATAGTCACCACTAATTTGACCACAGAAAAGATAAAACGTTGCACCACCATAGCTAATTATTGCAGCGAAATTATGCCATAAGGCAGAATTGCTTCCATTTGCATCAAACACGTCTTTGACTACTAAAGGAAAAAAGATAAAAAATGTAAAAGAAAATGCAAGAACCTCGAAACCAAGAATAATTTTATTCTCTGTGCTTACTGTTCTTCTTTCCTTTTTTCCTTTGTGCAATACATAAAAATATGTAGCAACGCCAAATATCACTGCCAATATGAATAATACAGCAATGTCTTTGCCCAGTATATCAAAGCTCATAATCGTTCCTCAAAGTTCTATCCGCTTTTTTGCAATATCAAAAAAATCGGCATTCTTTTCGATGCCGATAAAATTCCTTTTCGCATTATTCGCAGCTACGCCTGTCGAGCCGCTTCCCATACAGAAGTCGAGAACGGTATCATCTTCGTTTGTGTAGCTTTTGATAAGCCACTCACACAATGCCACCGGTTTCTGTGTGCCGTGCGCCGCATATTTCTGTTTATCAGTAGCGAATGTCAGCACACTCGTGGGGAATCGTTCGGTACTGTCATAACCTTTTGCTGTGTATTTCCCGTAATCCTCTGTCATCTTAGAATTTCGTTTATGTTCTACCGTTGAGACCTTTCTCGGATGTCCTGTTGTCTTTTGAGGATTATAGGTCGGCAATTTCTTGTAGAAAACGAGAATGTCTTCATGTGCTCGAAGTGGCATTCGGTTTGCATTAAGAAATCCAACCGGAGTCGTCTTCTGCCAGATAAGATTGTATCTCCAAGGAATCGTAGTAGACTCCATCAATGTTTTCGTGTAAATCCCGGCCGAGAAAAGAATCACCACTCCCCTATCGGCAAGGATTCTGTCCAGTTGTGACCAAATTCCCTGTTGTTTTCTTTTATTCCATTCCTCGTTGGCGTCCTTGTAGGGAATATTCTTTTTGAAGCAATGCAGTAAATATTTCTCATAATTGAGATTTTTTCCGTCGCATTCGATAAAATCATCAAACGGCAGCACAACATCCCATGTGTTTTGCGTTATTCCGTATGGCGGGTCAGCCAGAACGAGATTGACAGAATGGTCATGAATCAACCCGAATGAATCCATGCAATCTCCATGAATCAACATATAACTACTCATTTAATAATCTTCCTTACTTGATGCCGTCAGCACACTCTTGCTGTAAAAAACAACAAAAAAAATCCCCCTCGAATTACTCCGAGGGGGAATGTGCTTATATACTATTCGCTTATAATAAGTATATATCGAATGATTTTAAATTGCTATATGTTTTTCTTTACGAAATAACGAATAGATTTTTTCACAGAAAACCGATTAGCCAGCGTTGTTACCGTTCAAATCGATTGTGCCGGATGCTACAGTTTCGACTACAGCCGTCAAGTCAGAATCGTCCAACGGGTCACTCACAATGCTGATTACGCGACCCTTGATGGATGTTTTCCAGCCAAGGATGGAATACAGGTCATCGGGCGTTACCCAATAATACTGTTTCGTCTTGGGGAACTGTGCAACACCGCCGTAAGTAGCCGACGTACCGCCGAAACCATCATCAGAAACGAGGTACATAGTATGACCATTTTCATCGGTGTACTGGTCAATTCTGTTCTTCACGATGGGGTCGGCTTCATCGTTAGGGATGGTGTACAGACCCCAGTCGGTAGCAGCATAAACATAATCGCCGGTAACATGGCTGAACAGCGGGTTATATGCCATAGCAAGCTGAGCAATGGAGACGTTCAAATTCCCGTCTTCATCAATCATGGGGAATGCATCAGGAATATATTCGCCATTCAGAACGATTTTCCAATTGCTGTCAGTTGACCCGTTTTCGAGATAGTTTTTGCCGATTTTGCGAAGAGCAAGGAACTCATCGCGCTTTTCTTTGCTGTCAAAGAGATACACACGTTCACTAGTTCCTTCTTTGCGAAGAATCGGATGCGTCTTGAAGGGGTCCAGTGTCCCATCGTATTCGAGTACATCAGCGCCGGAAATGATATATTGACGCTCAATACCGTTCTTGTCTGTACCAGTATAAAGCGGGTTCGTTCCAAAAGCCAGTTCAACATTGCCGCCGCTCGACAGAGAGGGAGTTAAATTGTAGCTCTCCTGTCTGTCCTTCTGCATTTCAAAATACGTCTTCTGAATGCCGTAAACATAACGGTCAGTGTAGCGGAACGTAGCAGAGTTGTCTACTTCCAGCGTGGCAAAGTCAACGAAAGCAGTGTCACTGCCAGCGGGGATGTTTGCGGCGCTGCTTACAGCATCTGCATCTGTGTTGCCGCGCCTAATGTCGGTCGGAACCTCTGCTTTTTCAGGAACATAGTCGATAACTTCTTCGTCCTTGTCGGTATTCTCAGGAATTGCTGTATCAGTTTTGCCGTTGGCAGTTTCAGCGCTTGCCAGATTATCTTCGCTGCTTGCTGCGGACTCGGAAACAGAACTCGAATCGGGCTGTGTACCCGCATCGTTCTTATGACGGTTCATACCAACAAACACAAGAATGATAACGATGACAGCAATGATTGCTGCCGCAATGGCAATAGGATTGATGTTTTTCTTCATAACATTACGCGAAATCTCGCGTCCTCACTTCCTTTCTTCTTATATTATACCACATTTTATTGCTTTAGTCTACTTTTTTAGGAAGACACATCCCATCCATTAAAGCCCCAGCCAAGATAACCACCGCCGCTTTGGTAGTATTTTTGGTTTTTCCAAGTCTCGAAGGACATAGATTGGATTTTACCGTGGACGCTGTCGATAACATAACCACCGATATAAATACCTACATGGTTTTCACCGATATAAACAGAAGCTCCATCAGGGGGCGTGTCATAACCGGGCTGACCTTTCTTGCAAACTGCACTGGCTTTATAGGCGTTAATAGCGGAACCGTAGCTGATTCGCGTTTGCCCGCACTTTGAATAGAAGTCAGCAACGAATGCCTGACACATATTCGTGACAACTGTGCATCCAATACTTCGCATGTATCCGGTCAAACCGAGCGGGCTACTCAATGCCTCCTGTAATTTGCTTACAAGTGCCTGCTGTTTTGCGGTATAGCTTCCGCTATTCAGCGATGCCAATATATTTTGAATTTCCTCCTCGGAAAGATTGCTGATATTTGCGGAACCGCCAACGCCAATAGCACCGGCAGTTGAGCCAGTTATGCCATCAACGGGGATATTGTAAAGCTTCATGAGTCTATCTACTTGCGTTTCGATGATATCGGCAGCCGTCATCTTTACACTGCTGTTATCTTCATTGTTATCGTATCCGGTTCTGACAGATAGAGGGTCAGAGAACGAAGTTGAGTGGTCGCCAAGATTCTCTGTTTTGTCAATACCGTATTTCTCATACAGTTTATCTCTGACTTCCTGACTTACATTAAGGGATACCTTTGTCGTGTAAGTTCGTATTGTCTTTACGATTGGCTTATCGGGGTCGTCCTCGTCTGTATCGGTACTATATCCGCTCTGGACCCATTTGCCATTTACATACCCGGATGTATCATGCCATTCCTTCTTCTTTTCATATCCAACGATTTCCTCTTTGTCTGCCGAAGTCGTATTATAACTGGCAACCCACATAGAATCGTCTTTAATATTGAACAGCGTATTGATATCGTCTTCAATGATGTCCATAATGCCGTTTGGAGATATCTCTTTAGCGACATCCATCATACGCGTAAGGCGTTCTTCGTTTGATTTGTCGAGACTACTATCGTTGCTTAATGTGTATTTGTAGGCATCCATTGCCATGATATAAAATGCAACTTTCTGGAATCCCTTTTCTTCGTTTTCTTCCAACGGCACGCTTGTGAATTTCACATACTCGGAACTCTCGATACCGTAGCTGAGTGCCTGCTTTGTTAACTCATCCTCATCAATTTCTTTTTCCCATGATTTGTTGGCACGCTTGACCGCGTTCTTGTACGACCGACGGAAATACTTGTCCAGCGCTGTGATTTGAAGGTTCGATTCTCCCCACAAAACATCATATGTTTGCGTCTCTGTATAATCAGCTGTACTTGACGTAAATGACGATTGTCCTTCGTTGCCATTAGTGCTAAGATTGCTCCAAAAATCATTCATCTGCGACACGAGCGCTGGGTCTGCATCATTCATCATCCACTGACTTCCAACATCTTCACTTGAATGATTGGTAGCATCTTGGATTGCGGAGATAATACTGCCCGGAATAGAAAACAGCAAAACGATAGGAGTTATAAAGACAACAAAGATGAGAAAAAGAGCGGCAAGAATAACAGCAAGAATCATCTTAATGATATGTGGATTCTTGATGACTTCCTTTGCCGCGCCAACCACATTACCTGCTGCTAAGTTTCCAGCAGCAGCGGCTACAGTCTTTGCATCTTTGGTCGTCTGTATGGCAGCGTTTGCTACACTTGCAGCGTCCTGCGCCATATTATCACTGTACTTTTGCTGCGCCATATAAATACCACCTTTCTATATTAACTCAACATTAGCCGTACGGATTGTACGTTGTTCACTGCACGCCGCGTGAAGGCTGTTGATGTTGTGCAGTTCTTTGTGCAGGCATTTTCATACCGGCACAAAGGAATGCTTACGCATTCAAGGTTTCGGGCTTATTCTTTGCCTTTCTTTGTCTTTTTTAATGCTTTTTGGGTGGTGCTCTTCTCGGAAAGCGTAGGTTCATCTTCGTCCTCGCCAGTCAAGAGAGCTTTCATGTTTCTGCTCTCCGGGGACTTTCCAAGGTTTTCCATAAGCGTTTTGATGACATTTCCGCTTGTTGCTTTGCCTTTTCCAAGATTTACAGTAGTGATTTCGCCGAATCCGTCGTCATCGACATTCTTGGTTCTCAGCTTGATTTCGCCAGTCTTCTGATTCATATCGAAGATTTCAGCGGTGCTTCCGTCAGGCAGACCGATAGAAAGAGCCCCGTTGACTTTGTGCAGGACAGACACTTTTCCAACTTCGGACATTTCTTTACCGTTACCGCCGCGCTGAAGCATAAACTCCTCACTGCGGATAACCTGACCCTTTTCCATAGCTGTCAAGTTGTCAGGAACAGAAGTATCCTTGCGTCCGACGATGACACCCTCGCCTCCATCGACAATATCACAGCTGAACGGTTCATAATCTCCCATTTTAGCATTTGCTGCCTCAGCCATCATTCCCGCACCGACCTTGCCGGTGTAATCCAGACGGTTAGGACCATGGAAGCTGTCATCTGCAAACTGCTTCTGTTTGTAGAAATCGCCGTTTGCCTCTGCATCGGATGCAGGAACCCTCATAATCGAATCGGTCATTTCCTTCACGGCGTCACGGACCTGAGCTTCAGTCTGAACGGCTCTGGGGGCGGAAACTGTTGTGATACCAACATCTCCATCCTTAGGTTCCAAGCAGCACTCTGTTTCGGTTCTGATTCCTGTAGCACGGCTTGGATATACCAATCCAAGACAGGGCTTTCCATCCACCGCACTGTCGTTTGCAACGATTTGGAGAGTTCCTTCCTGCAATGCCGCCGTAATATCAGCATTATCGCACTTTCCATTCGCAATGGCCTCATAGGCAAGAGACCTTGCTGCAGCAGGGTCGATTTTTGTGCCGTCAGGAATCGGAGTGCTCGGAGAATTAACAATGGCATTTTTCAATGTAGCGGCGTTCTGCTTTGCTGCCTCGATTGCATTGGCACCTTCATCGCTGTTCATGTAGTTCTTGAAAGCTTCTTCATTATTGGTGATTTCTTTCGGAACCTTAATGTTATACTGCTGTCCGGACAATACATCATCTACTATGACAGTATCATCTTTACCACTTGTATCCAACGGATTTCTCTGCGGAACAGCTCTATACTGTTCGTTTGTCATATTTCCGTCTGCATCTGTCGTCATCTTCGAAACGATGACACTTCCGTCTTTCTGGGTATTCGCGGTGCTTGTGGTTGCGCTAAGAATCTCTTTGCTGTCCATATCGAGCTTGGCGGTTGTGCGGGCTCCACTACCATCAGCAAATGTTTGTGTATAAGCGCCATCTTTTGCACCGTTACTGGATGCTTCTACAGCCTGCATGCCCGTAATGTAACCGAATTCAGGATTAGATGTTGCAGCGCCATTGAATTCCTGACTTGCCGCATACATGATTTCGGGTTTGTTGAAGTTTGTATCTTCGGGAATATTAGTTCCGTTTCCGTTAAAAATGTTCTTGGCGTTCTCGTAATCCGCAGCAACTGCTTTCGCACCAAGCGATTCGGACGCCTGACGTGCCATTTCAACCTTACTTGCGGCATCATCCGAGTTAGCAAGACTTGCACTTTGCGTAACATTGAAAGATTTTCCGTTTTCAAGCACCTTACCGTCTTTGCCGATTTGGTCATACCGCATGATAGCGTTACCATCGTTAGAGGTGCCGACTTGCGTGCCTACAAACACTTCTCCCTTATCGTTCCGATAAGAAGGTTTATCTCCCATTGCCGTATAGTATTCAGATTCTCCTACAGCCTGCCAGTTGCCATCCGCGTCTTTTTTGTAGTTCTGAACAGAGACAGTGCCATCGTCGTTAAGCATAGAATGTTTTGCTGTCATTTCGCCTGTATCTTTATTTACGGCGACATCAAGCTTATCATCTTCCCCAATGGCGAGCTGCTTTTCTCCGTTTGCTCCTTCGCGTTCAAACGTGCCATTGATTTCATGCCGTGCCATATTATTCATCTGGTCCTGATTGACATCGCCGGAATCCATGTTCAGACGTTCTGCGGCAGTGGCGTTGAAATAGTTGTCTGTTGCTTCTTTTTCCTGAACAGCTTTATCGAATCCGTCTGTCTTGGTTGCCCAATCCGCGACTTCCTCGACATTATTCTTGTTGACTTTATCAGGAACCTGTACAGACAACGGATTTTCGGGGACATTTCCGTCCTTATCCTTTACCTGTTCAAAGGTTCCGGTTTCTTTATTGTAGGCAAATGTACCAAGCTTATCGTCCTTAATAAGCTTGTTGCCGTTTGCATCCGTTGTTACTTCACGGCTGGAAGCGACCTGCGCCATGACATCTTTTCCGTTGCCGCTCACAGCAACATCATACATGCCATTCACACGACCGTTTTTATCTTTAGTTTGAAGCGAAGCGTGAATAACGCCATTGGCATCCGTGTATGCATTAGTCACTTCGCCGTTCTTTGCTGCATTTGCAATTTTTTTGTTGTTACTGCTTTCCAGAGCACTCTTGACCTGATTTCTGCCGGTCTGACTGTTAAGGTTCGGAGCAGGGGCCTTTTGACGGTCAGGGCTCTTCATCTTCATATAGTCGCTGACGCTTTGCTTGTAATCTTTATCTGTCATCTTAGCAGCAGCATATTCTCTCGCCATTGTGCCGGACAGCATTGCAAGCGCAAACGGGTTTCTGCTGTTGCTTGCGGTCGTATTAGCAATATGCCGCTTATAGTCGTCCATCGTTTTTGTTCCGTTGGCAAGACCTTCTCTAAGCTTTGCAGAGTCCTGCTTAAACTGGAATCCGGTAGCAGCAGCATTGACTGCGGTGCTTGCAAGACCCATCATGGACTTGCCCATCATAAAGAAGTCTTCGAGCATACCGGAAGTCTGGCGAGTGATGCTAAGACCTGCGTTTTGCAGAATATCATCCAGCTGTTGCGAAACCTTAATGAATCCATACACAACAAGACCCCAGATTACGATTTTGTCAGCAGAAGCCTGCGCAACATTCATCATTCCCTGTTTTACAACAGCAAGGCACCAGACGTTTAGAAATAGCAATACACATTGTGACCAGAACATTCTGAACCATTTCTTGCTGATATCTTCTGTTTCCGGGTTTGAACCGGTAGCAAACGCCATGGGAGACAATGCACAAATGACAGCTATAATCAAATAACGTTGAATCATTTCAAGAGCAAGCTTGAAATAGTTGATGCCGATAAGAAGCAGCATAAGGATTGCTATAACAGCACCAACAAGACCTGCCGATATCGTGCAGAAGCTACTGCCGATAACGGAAAATACATTCGGCGTTGAATCCGCTCCCTTCACAGCATCTTGGAAACTGCTCGTGAGCGGTTGGATGATGTTATCAAAGACATAGAACATCAATTCCTGCGATTTCCATGTTAAAACGCCGGTAACTACGATTTTAAGAAAAAGCTTGGAACCCGGAACAGCTCGCTTATCACCGCTTGCTACATAATAGAAATCTATCAAGATAGCAAATATTGATAACACGACCCAAATCATCAAACCGGTTCCCAAGAGAACTCTGTTTACTGTGGGTCCGAGGTCGTCCGCCCAAATTGCGCCCGCATCGGCATATGTTTTATTCGTTATAGGGATATACTTGTACAAATCCCCAAGTTTCATCGTAGTGATAGTATAAACGGGGCTTAAAAACGAATCAAGTAACGAGGCGATTAACTGTGCTATTACCTTGAAAACAAGCATAATCACCCCACCGATAATAATATCTGTCGGGTTGGTTAACGCTGTTCCAACAAACAACGCATCGCCAATAGATTCAAAGATACCTGCGTATGCAAACGACATACACATCGTCATGGCAGTAATAACAGTGATTGAAATTGCTGCTTTATTGATTGTTTTCATTCTTCTTTTGTCTTTCTCAATAGCAGTTATCTGCATGTCTTATCTTCCACCTTTCTTGTAAATTTTTAGGCACCAAAAAAGCGGTCTCCCATTCGTAGGAAGACCGCTACGGGCTGGGCCCTTGCCCAATTTTGTTTTTGACTTAGCTGAGCTTAATCTGAGTTGCCAGAGTTTGAACCCAACGGATGATGGAGGGAGTAAAGAACGCCACAAATGCGATAATAACAATCGCAATGAAGCGGCTCTTGTACTGTGCCGTTTCTTTAGGGTCACTTGCCATCAGACCACGAATCATCGTGTAAACGCCTGCAGCAATAGCGACGGTCAGAACCAAGCCCTGAAAGCCAGTCATGACTGCCTCTGCAATCTTACCAGCCTCACCGAACAGCGTTGAAATACCCTGAGCTGCAAAAGCCGGATTTGCGCTGACGAGAACCGCAGCAAAAGCGGCAAGACTTGCAATAGCGATAAACACTACAACGTTCATAAACGCTACAACGTTCTTGGTATCGTTCTTACGAACAGCCAAACTATTCATTGGTATATTCCTCCTTTCGTCAAAAATCATCACATTCTGCTGACCCTTTGCCACAACATACACGTTATATGTCGCGTTGCCTATTACACACCACATAGAGGTGTCAGCTTGTGTAACTAAGGAAATCACATAATATTTCCTTATATTTAGGATACTTTATTTTTAAATAATTTCAATACGGATTTCTTTAAGCAAAACGTATTTGTTCTTTACACAAAACGAATTTTTTATGCGCTCTCCCCTCCCCTACCGAAAACAAAAAAGAGTGGGCAGCCACAGCTATTGCTGCAGCCACCCACTCTTCAAACACATTCCTTACAGATTCGCGCCGGGAGCATTGACCGACGTTCTTCGGTCTTGGTCCGAACTGCTAAATCCAGTGCTTTCTTGTCACCTACAAAGATAAACTCTTTTTTTGCACGAGTAACGCCGGTATAAAACAACTGGCGCTGCAGCATTGCTTTCTGAGTCATACTTGCGGGCATGATACAGCAGGGAAATTCAGAACCCTGCGTTTTATGAACCGTAATGCAGTAACCAAGTTCTACGTTCTGCATATCTCTGACATCGTACTCGACCTGCTTATCATCAAATGTGATTTTGAATGTGTAAACACCATCATCATCAATGATTTCGTCGATAGTGCCAAGGTCGCCGTTCATGATTTCGGGCGTATTTTTGATTTGGACTACGCGGTCACCCTTTCTGAATACGCGGCTTACATCTACGCCGTTCTTGGACTTGGTGGATTTGGCTCGCCATTCCGGTTCCCCTTCTTTAGCTTCGTTTACGATATCCTGAATTTTCTTATTCATAATATCCGTACACAGAGGAGAACTGTTGCTGCTCTTATAGTAATGAGTAGGACTGAGGACAATGCATCCATCGCGGCCATACTTTTTTACTCCCTCCTGATACTTCTGAATAATGATATTCGAGATATCTTCCGTTTCCTTTTCGCTGTCTGGATTATGGCAATCGATAAACTGAAATGTTTCATCAGTCGGAAGATTGGACATCCCATTATTGATAGCGTATGCTGCATCCGCAATAGTGGAATTGGAGCCTTGACGGTAGTTTCTATCCAGAACAGTATACTTGATTTGATTGCATTTAATCAAATCGAAGAGTACATTGCCGGGTGTTACCGAAGGGAGCTGGTCCACATCGCCGAGCAGGATGATTTTCTTGTTGGGCTCATTTTCGATTGCGTTCATAACGAAATCAAAAAGGTGGATACCGACCATAGACATTTCATCGATAGCAATCAGATTTTCACTGATTTTGCAATCGTCCTGAGCGGTAAAACCGCCAGCTGCCTTAGAGGGGACAAGCGCACAAGCGCTATGGATAGTCTGTGCGGGTAGACCCGTACATTCAGCCATACGCTTAGATGCGCGTCCGGTCGGAGCCATACAAAGAATCGTTGCGTTTTTCTTGAATGCTTCTTTGTACACTTCCAAGCAAGCGCGAAGCGTTGTACTCTTACCAGTACCCGGACCACCCGTTACGATGGAGATGGGATAAGCAAGATTGCGTACTGCTTCTTCCTGTTTTTCGGAAAGTTGAATGGGAGAGTTTTTCTTCCATTTTGCAAGAGCCGCATCGATTTCCTTTTGCTTGCTGGGTCCCCTTTTGATGAACGCGGAAAGTTTGCGTGCGAGATTCCGTTCAACTGTATAATCGTCTTTGGAATAAATCCAATTTCCGCTTTTAGAAGAACCAAATCGAATGAACCGATAGTTATCGACCAACAACTTGACCGACATTTTCATCAGTTCGTCGTTGTGATGGTTCAGCAGCTTATAAGCTTCCGCAACCAGCAAATCTTCACGAACGCAAACAGTATTGTTTTGCCGACATAACTGCTTCTGAGCCTCTACGAGTGCTGCAACATATCGTCTACGAGCATTGGGACTGACTCCCATTGCAAGTCCGATTTTGTCACAGGTTTGAAAAGGCAGAAGCGTAATCAGCTTATACGGTTTCTCTTTAATGACATTAAGTGCCTCCGCGCCGTACTCGTCTGCAATCGCATCGATTTGGTAATCCGGAAGAACAACATTTTTGTCATCAAGAAAACACCGAATATCGTATTTATATGTTAATGCTTGGCACCCGTGCTTTAAAGCCTTAATGTCCTTGTCTGTAAGACTTGGGACCTTCTTTTTCAGCTTTTCAGGCTCGTTTGCGCAAACAGATAAAGTGTTTTCGCCAAACGCATTGGCGATAGCTGTTGCTTTTACATTTCCAATGCCCTTACAGTTAGAGCGAAGGAAAGCAATAACGCTTTTCTTGCGAGTGGGAATTGAAATGTTGGCTTTCTGAACATCAAGGTACGGCTGGTTCCGATTTTTATCGATACTCCAGCAGCCAGTCAGTTCATACGCAATATTATCAATTCCATCCGGGATAAAACCCTTTACGATAAACATATGCGTTGTGCCGTATTGTTTTGTTTTTGCGTCTTGCGGGAGATATAATCTCGCATCGCGTGCATTGACGGTAAAATAGGCAATCGTATAACGCTTATCGTCGCTCACAAATAGATTTTTATATTTACTCGCGGTAAAACTAACCGTATCTCCAATGTTTGCCACTTCTCTCTCCTCAGTTATCTATAATAAACCAGCACAACTCATCGAGTTTGCCGGGATAACATTTCACATTGCTGTCTCGAACAGCTGCTTTCACGCTTTCTGCACACCAGATAGGTTTATTCATCTCAACCGCTTTCTGAATCTGATTCAGCATAGCGGGAGTCACCTCATCACCGTCAACGGTGACGATATCGGCGGCACGGATAATCCCCTCGATAATCGAGGTTCGGATAATGTAATCCGCTCCAGCGAGTCTGGCATCGTCTTCTGTAAAACACTTGGCCCGAATGCCTTTAAGTGCCAGACCGATGCCAAACTTTTCCCGCTGAGAAGCGTCACTGTTCGGAGCAATGCAGAAGATGTTGACGTGGCGTTTTGCCTTGGTCTTCGTCTTCTGTTTTGCCACTTTTATTCTCCTTTCATTAACGCGCTCGGTATAACTGCTGATAGCCGAGTGCTTCCAGAATTTTGCACGCACCATCGACATCGCAATCGGAAACTACGATATCAGCAACGCGTCTTCCATCCTCGTAAGCTTTGATTTCTTTTTCTTTGATGTACGCAGAAATGACTTCATAGGTTTTATACATTCATTTCCTCTTTTCGTAATATCTTTACGGATTCATCTGCGGAATACCTACCTTGCCAGCACAGCTGCTCTTCTTGATAGAGAGCGACGGTGCGCTGACTTTCGTCGTAAAGATTCTGTTGTAAACATCCTCAGGCAGATTTGCTTCCGCGTACTTCTTGTCGGAAGAAGTAGTTTTTCTGACTGTCTGTTTCAACACAAACATCGTCTGTCCGTCAGGACTTGTGGTATACGCATCAGGAGCCTGACCCATCGCCTGAATCAGCGGAATCGTCATCTCCTTGCGCAAGTTATCCAAACGGTCGGCTTCCGCCTTGACTTCGCGGTACCGTTCATCCACCGTATCATACTCAACGCATTTCGTATAAAACTCATCGCCGAGCTTGATATTGGGAATCTTTTTATCGATACCGTTGCCGAGCTTGTATTTGCGAAGCGCCTTAATGATGGATTCCGGCGTACCGCAAGGCTTCGGTTCGTGATGCTTCTCGACATTGTCTTTCCAGAAGGAATCAACAGCTTTCACGAGCGCGTATTCCGCATCGAGGTCACGAACCAAATGACGAACATAGAATGTATCGCGGTCAACCATACATACGATAACTGCCTCCCACAGACCCATGATAGCCATATAGTGGCGAAGCTGAATCTCGTAAGGAACAGGGATGGCGTTGTTTGCCCATGCCTCTCTATTAAAGAAACTTGTGGTCTTAATTTCGAGCAGAGCATAGTGACCGTCAGGCATCTTAATAATGCCGTCAACGTCGCCGCCGATGTAAGGGTGACCTGCCATCGTATACATGTTCGTATCGGTAATGACTTCCTCATCGGGATGCTGTACATGATACCACAGCCCGACATACTCTTCGGCCATATGCCCCCATGCGGTAATGAGGTTGATATCCTCACCATCCGTTTCCTCTTTCGGGATGGGGTTGGCTCCGATTTTGTCATAATACAAATCCAGATTGGATTTGTAATGGTTTTTACCAAGCACCGCACTGCAATCCGAACCGCCGACATAAAGACGGCGATGAGCCAGCCACTTTTCCTCTGCCGTAGACACTTCATCGTCCACAAACGATGCGGCGTCCACAAGAACATCGGGACCGGGATAGTTCAGCGGGTCAAGAAAATCAACTGCACGCTTAGATGCGGCATCGATGACCTTGGCTTTCAGCGCATCCAGATACGGAGAAGTAGCTTCCCAATACCGAATGCTCTGACCATGTGCGCGGCTGCTTTTACTGGTTCCGTCAAAACCCATTGTAATTTTCTCCGTTCAATAAAAAAACCCGTTCAACTGTTCTTATTGAACGGGGTAAATTGACTATTTGTTTGCTTACAGGTTAGCCGGGGTGTCCTTGTCGAGGAGCTGCCACGGACTCTGCATTGCACTTACAGCTGCATCACAAGCACGCGTAATCTTCAACTTATCTTCGGGATAGTCGCGCACAACGTAGTTGTATGCATCGCAGACTGCCATGTAGACATCCATTGCCGTGCAAGGACCGTTGCCCTTATCCGTAAAGAATACCTGAGCTGCCTCTCGCGCCTGTTCAACAGGCATGTTTACCTTAGACTGCTTCAGGCAGTGCGTCAGGGTATTGTAGCCGTACGTGATAGGCGTAGCCGCAAGCTCGAACAGCATATTTTCCGAATCCTTGAAGTTGGCGAAGACCATTCGCAGGTCGGATTCCAAACGCTCATGGATTGTCTCGGCACCGATATGCATGGTACGAGTCTTGTTCAGCAACGGGAACTCATAGCCATCATCACGAATGAACATCGGACGCATCTTGATGGAAGAAGCAGTCGTGTCGGAGTTCTCCACCGACAATGCCGGGAAGAAATCTGCCAGAAGCCCATTCAGGCCGATGGTTTTCATGAAGGCGTCACGATACTCAGCCAAAGACCACATACCGCGAACGCGTTCATGCGTCCAATATCCAGACATAAACTGAGCCTTCTCCCAGTTCTCAGGCAGGTAATCCATATTGATGTAGTTGAACAGGTCACCAGACGGCATCGGCGCATAACGAGCGGAAACGACAGAACGAATCATCTCATCACCGACCTTTACAAGGCATTTGGTGGAGCGGCGGTCGTCGTATCGAATCGTGTCAATGCCATTGTTGATTGCCTTTGCGAGGTTAACGGGATTGACGCGGCGCATCCAGCTGTATCCTTCACGGATAAGCTTGGAATATCCAATCAGACTTTCCGTGGCGGCAAGTCCAACAGGAATATGTTTGCCGCGAACGACACCGTACAACTTACTGTTATTGGCGGCTTCCTGAACGATTTCTGCGGGAATACTGTACTTCTTTGCATCATCTGCAATGTACATCGGCTCCGCAAACATGGCCTCGAACTGAACGTCAGTAATCTGCGTTTCAATCCATGCCGAATGACGGTCGCGCTCCTGCAGGAAATCAATGAAGAGGTCGCTGTTACCCTTAAAGGTTTCGATTGCGTTGTCCTTCCAATATTCGCTGTTCGGGGTCAGAATGTTGTTGTTGGTCATTTTTATCTCCTTTTTTAACAAAAAAAAGAGCGTTCTGCTAAGAACACTCCAGATTAACGATAAATAAAAAACGCCTATCCCGAATCGAGATAGACGCTTCCCATGACGTATTTAGATTTTATGGTATACACGGTTTGACCCGTGTACTTTTACTTATCATTTATCTAAATTATAGTAACTTTGCAGCAAACCGCAACATCATTTTCGAGATGGTTGAAAAAGGCCGCTCCAAAGCGAAGCGGCCATATATTAGATTTTCGTCATCTCACTTTTCAACCATTGCAGATATCGGTATCGCTCTTCCTCATTCTGGATTCCCTGTAAAGCAAAAGTCACAAACGGCACATCCGTATCATGGTTATAAAGCCACGAATTAAAGGCAAGGGTCTCGAAAATATCATCATAGCAGGTGCTGCGCCGAAAATATTCGATGTCATCATCTTCGATTTCGTAGTCAACCTTTGCACGGATATCTTCTGCCGTATAGTTCTCGGCTTTTGCAGCGGCATTTACAAAGAACGGGATATTGCCTTCCTTCCATTCAGAAAGCGGGTAATCATGGTCGCAGGAATTCTGAAAATATACACTTAGCGGCCATTTTTCACTTACACTTTCAGGCGGAATCATGACGATACCAAGCAACTTATGTTCTTCCCAATACAGAAAGCGAAAAGTAAACAGTGCTTCGAGCCAATACCTGTCGGCAGTGTCTGCAAGTACATCAGCCCTGCGTGTTTTGCTTTCTGCATCAGCAATGTATCCGGTACGAACCGATGGAATATAATACAGATTGTCCCTAATACTCTTCTTGACATTCTTTTCGGTCATTTGAGACTGCGTATATTCCAGCGCAATCATCATAGCTTCTTGCAGGCTGTTTGCATGCGCGAAGCCCATACTAAAACCGTAACTCATAGAATAATTCTCCTCTTCTTGTTGTTTGGGGTCAAAATGTTGTCTGTTGTTTTCAATGCCATCAGAACCAGATACCAAACTGAGGTTCAGCGTCATCCAGCAGCCAATTCTGCCAGTCACGGCAAGTCATCTTGCCAAAGGCTTCATGATTTCGCAGAATGTAGCACAAAAGCTGCGATTTCTGCGTTGTGCTCATGCCGTCAATAACATGTTGACGGTCATTTTTCCTGCCCCAAAAATCCACAGAGTTGCCAAGAGAATTGAGGTTTTTGAGAATGTATTGTTGCGTATCGTTGTCGGAATCCTCTTTATCGCAGATATACTCTGTCATAAAGGGATAAAACTTTTGAACAGCTTCCTGAATGGTAGCTGCCGTAGTTGCACCATGCGATACTGCCCAGCCACATTCCATGCCAGTCATTGGCAATGGAAACATGACATACATCTCATATCCGTCAATCTCAATTTGGCGATAATAAATACGATAAGGAGCATTTTCGTTACAAAAAACATTCCATTTACTCATTTGTTTCCTTTCTGACATCAAAGGTCAAACCACCAAGGAACGGAACGCTCTTCCCTTCCCTGTTCTACTTTTTGCCAAGGCGTTTCGTATTTGCCGTGAACCTGCTCGTTAAGGCGCTTGCTGCATTCATCGCACAATGAACCATAGGGCATATCCCATAAGGGTGTTGCGATAAGCTGACCACAGCAATCGCATCTCTTCCCTTCTTCTACCTCCGCAACTTCTTTCATAAAGTTGACGGTCTCTGCATCACCAGTAAAAACCAGCGGTGTCAATTCTGATTCTGTGCGAACGACACGAAGCAAAGTAAAAGGAGAAGAAAAGTCCCAAGGAATATCGGCAGAACGTAAAGCATCGTAAATGCCGTTTCCTTTTGAATTAGAAACAGAGCGAAGCCGCGAATAGACTTCATCCTCGGTCAAATCCACTTTTGCCATTTCATTCTCCTTTCAGAGAACGAAACGCTGTGCGTACTCGGTCGAAGAACCCTTTCTTGGGCGCAGGAGCCTTTTCGCGCTGGCGGTACAACCCATTCATGGACTCATCCAGATTGTTAAGCTGGTCGCTCAACTCGCGGATGCTTTCCGGCGTAGAGAACTTCTTTACGATGTCCCTGTCGGCCTTTTCTTTGACAACGGCAACCATTTTATCCAATGTTAAATCGCAATATTCATCCGTCCAATCGCCGATGAAATAAAAGCGTTCTACCACGGTTCTTGTTGCGGTATCTTGGAAAGTCCCAAAAAGAATTGGGTCTTTTTCTCTTTTGATAGCCTCGACTCTTCGCTCCTCGCGTTTTGTGTAATCCGTGAAGACTACATACATCTTATCGAAAATGCCCTTGCAGCGTTCGATTCTCTGAATGATTTCTTCTGGAATCCGCCGCTGATAATTCTCCAGCTCCACAATTTTGACGACCTTATTGTCTACCATGTGAATGAAATCGTCCACATCACTCTTGTAGACAAAGGTATCAATGCCGAGGTCAAGCAGCTTCTTTTCTCGTGTAATATTGTCGATGTGGAAAAGCAGCTTTTTCTGCGCAGCAATTTGTCCGGAACGTTGATACTCTTCGAGAAGGGCAAGGCAGTTCTCATATAACTGAGAAAGTCCGGCAACCGTCATCGTCTGCTTTCGACTTTTTACCTGTTCGAAGTATTCGGCAGGAGAAACGATTGTATTATCCATGTAAACCTCCCAATCAATAGCTGAACTGAATAGAAAACACAGCGTACTTTTCAGGATGATTGATGATATCTTTCATCTGTTTCTGATTCGGCCACGCTCTCAGCTTGTAACTGTTCGGAGCAAGGAACGCGCTGTAACAGTCGACAGTAACGCCGCCAGAAATAATGAACGCAGCTTCTGCAATGAGATAGCCATTATTATTCTCTTCCAGCGTTCTTGCTAAACTGGAAATCAGTTTTTGGTTCACAGTTTTTCCGAGAACTTGCATCTTTTCGAGCTTGTTTTCGACAGCAGTCAAGTTGTCAGTTTGCATATCCAATGCAATCTGCAGAATGCTGTCAGGCACATCCTCGCCCAAGATGTTGCAAAGGCTTTTGTCGAATGTTTCACTCACAGCATACAAACCGTCCGTACCAGTAATGCCGTCATTCGTATTCTCGAAAGTACAGTTGAACATATTCACGATGGTGTCGTAGATATATTCGAGTACCTTGTTTTTCAAGCACTCATTACCGCTGTGCAGGCAATCCCGTAAGGTATGCCCTTTCTCGGCTTCGTCTTCGAGGACATCGAGCGTAGAGGCATTGTACATCGACTCGTTTGATGTTGCTTCATAGCACTTGTTCATTGGAACATTTTCATCAATAGGGAAAAGGACTTTAATTCTCGTACCACTCATATTTAATTCCTCTCATTTATTCTATTTATTATTTAGTCGTGAAATTCGATTTTAACCAACCAGCGCACATTTTTTGCTTTCATTGCCTGCTTTGTCAGTTCTGCCTTAAGAGTATCCGAACTCTTATCTGCCTTTGCTTTAAGAGCAGCAATGCGGTTGAGCGTTGTTTCTGGGCGCAAATCGGCATTGCAAACAGGGCAAAAATTTCTTCGCAAGTACTTTCGCGCAATCTTGGAGCCGCAATTTTTGCAGCCGATATATTCCGCTTTTGCATTTGTAAAATGGAATGCAGACGCAAGTTCGTTGTACTTGCAATAGGCTTGTGTGTTGGCTGCTCGCAGCGCCTTAATTTTCTCCGTTTCGGGTATATTGTAAGCGTCATAGTATTTTACTGCGATGCAATCATACCATCCCTTGTCCAACCGTTCGATTTTCTCGTGCGCTTCATCGTCATTAGCGCATGGTTCGGAGTCAATCCAACGGATTTTACTGAGATGACCTCCCTCTTGGAAGCATCTCTTGGCAACATAGTTTGCCAACTCCTGCTCTACCTTTTTCTTATCAGTGTTTTCGGGATAATCGTAGTATTGAATCGTATGTCCCATAATTTAATTTCCTTTCTTGTTATAGAGTATTTAATCGGGGGTATAGGAATAGGAGACATCATAGGTGTTATCGTTTACAATAGCCTGAAATCCGAAATGACACCAGCCAAATTCGTAAATCAGCCATTCAGCGACGGCCGCAAAGAAGTCATCCATCGTCTTGTAGTCTTCCTGATGTAAAAAGTTCGGGGTTTCGATTTCATCCGGCAAAGAAGCAAGAGCCTCGTTGTCATTGTTCGTATCCCACATGATACTTTTGATAAGCATAGATGCACCTCCGTATTACAGTGCCTTGTACTTTTCTCTTACTTCTTTTGCTTTTCCGCACGACATGGGGCCTTCCTGACACGAAGAGAACATGCATTTCGGTCCTGCATCCAAAAATAGGTTCGGAGCGACTTTTTTGCACTCAACCAGCATTCTGTCCGCAAGTTCATGGATTTCCCATTGCGCTCGATTGCAGCAACGCATAGCAAAGAAGTTATGCAAACTTCTTGCGTTCATCGTTACAACCATTTTGGTTTCGCAGGCGTTGGGCAAAAGGAATCGTGCATCTTCGTTTGCAAACTTAGAAGCCATTCTTTTAGCATCCTTTTCGGAAGCACCATTTTCCATAAGCATTTTTGTGTGGATAACTTCAAGACGCTCAACTTCCTTAAGATAGTTTTCGGCATCTCGATTCATCGCTTCGATAAATGTTGCTTTTGCCTCCGGGTCATTTTCAATGACAGGAGGAATCACATACCGAAAATCATCGAGACGAACATATCTCTGACTCTGAACGCTGAAACTGGCAATTCGATGCCGTGTGATTTGTGCGAGGAGCGTTCTTGAAACACCTTCAATACCGAAGGTGAAATAAGCGTGTTCGGTAGGACTTTGATGTCCCATGGAATTAAGCTTCTTCAAAAACGCATCGGTTTTTTCGGGGGTCAAACCGTCCATAATGGTGTCAATATGGGCATCGGAATAACATAATTTTGCAGCAGCAGCTACAAGCTTATCGGGTTCTGGGGTATAAGCGAGCAATTTTACAAGCATAACAGACTCCTTTTCATAAAATAAAAACAGCCACCTCTCGAAGGAGATGGCTGCTTCTTTGTCAGATTACGAACTAAAATAAATCTATCGGATGATACTTTGACTTATCTTAGTGTTTTCATTGTATTCACTTTGCAGCAAAACGCAAGACCCGACATCAGGCTTTCAGTATGGCATCGACTTTCTCCTTAATCTTGCCGCACTGCTCTGCATCCGGTTTGTACTTTCCGAACCCCTTGTTATCAAGGAACTCGTTGATTGTCTCGATAAAGTAATCCGAAAGATTGCAGGCTTCATCTTCGTTTTGGTTCAACCATGCTTCGATGTTATCGACAATCTCCCAGTATTCGCTGCCGTACAGCGCCGCGTCGTTGTCTCCGTATCCCCTTTCCTTTTCTTCATCAGGACTTTTGCAAGGAATACGAACGTTGAGCGAATCGAGGTAGTTCTCAAACACCTCCACGATAGCGGAAGCGTATTCAGGAATCAGCGATGTCATACCAGTAAAGTTCACGAAACCATCAGGACAATCCATCACAACAGGCGGAACCATATCGAGAAGACTGTCAACAGACCATCCAGTCAATGCCAACAGCGCATCGTTCACATCGTTGCAGCTGATAGCTCTCGCGAGCTGAGAACCTGCATTGTGTGGGGCTTCGTCGTCGTTTGCCATCTGGTTTACAACAGTTTCAGCAAAGCCCTCACTGAGACTTTCGTTGTTTGCAATGATTTCCAGTGCCTCATCATTGTTTCGTTCTTTCGTGTAAAGCTCTGAAGGCAACTGCTGATAGCACTGCGGGCAATAGGTGTCAGAAGCTGCATTGGAACATACCGTAATCAGCTTTGTACCACAATTCGGACATACAACAATATACTTGTTAATCATTTTTTACTCCTTTGTATAATAAATTACTTTTTGTTTAGTCGATACGAGAAAAGTCATCATCGATGTACTCATACTCGTCCAACCATGCACCGCACTTTACGGCAAATCGGATGTACATATAGTCGCTGGAAACATAAATGGGTTCTCTGGGAATTTGTTTCGTATTCCTCGTCTCTCCGGAATTACTCACCTCATACGCAGAAACGCTATGGCGAATGATAATCTTGTCTTTATCAAAGCCTGTTTCATCAGCAATTACCTGAATGGCTTCTTCGTTCGTAAGAAAACGACCGATACCGGATAATGCATCCTTTTCAATTTCTTCGTACTCCGTTTGGGTCTTTTTGCTATCGACCACAAGATTCCATTTCTGTGCTTTGTCGAGTTTTTCTCGAAGGGCGGACACTTCATTTTTCAGCGCAAGAACCTGCGCGTTCAATCTTTCGATTTCCGCGAGCCGATTCTTTGCAAGCATAGCAGCACCACCGTTCTTAACCCACTTTTTACAGAAGATTCTTTTTTCGTCTTCGCAGCTCATATACTCCCTTTCTATCGAAGTATATTCGCTATTGCTGACGATGACACCGGTGAACTCCTCAAACTCTTTTTGCATCATAATCAACACTTCCTCGTTGTTTTTTGATTTACATTAAACGCTCCACTCAACGGGCTCAGGAACATCAAAACAGCTGCAGCTTAAAAGCTGGCCGCCGCAAATCGGACATCTCTCGTTATCGCAATTCGCGTGATGATAGAAGCCGATTTTTGCTCCGCAATCGCCGCAGCGGATATTCTTTTCCTCCGGAGTCCCTACATACTCTTCGTACCAGTCACCGGGGTCACCAACCTTGATGCGGTCATAAGATTTTGTGTTTTTGCCATGAACAACAATGCGCTTGAATCTGCAGCCATTTGCTTTGAGCATTTCGCGGCCACATTGACACTTTGCCATATTATTTCTCCTTTCACATTTCTGCTTTGGTTGGCTCGAAAAACATATCACAACACCTGCAATGACAGACATCAATGTCGGGTGGTGTGGGGTCATCCAAGTCGGATTCGTTGTAAATACTTGTTCCTTCTACGGGGTTTAAGGGATAGTAGTTTTCTCCCCCACCCCAATCACAATCATGGATATATCGAAAAACACGCTTTGAGCCACAATACGGACATTTGTACATTTTATTTTTCTCCTTGTAGGCAACAAAAAATCGCCTATCCCTTTTCGATAGGGATAGGCGATAAAAGCATTATGATTGATTTGTTGTTGTGATTTTTCTTATGCTTTCAGTATAAACACTTTGCAGCAATGGTCAAGATGACTTATCGAGCGATTCTTGCAGTTTTGCAGACCCAAAACAAATAATATGTTTGGCAATGATATTTTCAAGTGGCACATAATGTTCATCCCAATATCTCGAATCATAGGAATGATTTCTGTTGTCACCCATCATGAAATAACACCCATCAGGCACATTGAACGGTCCAAAGTTTAACTTTTCTGGTTCTTCGTTCAGGTAATCTTCTTTCAATACTTCTCCGTTTAAATAGAACACTCCGTCTTTTTCTTCAACAACATCACCGGGGGCGCCAATGATTCGTTTAATGTAGACTTGCTGTTCGGCTACATTGTCCGTGTCTCTTTTGAAGTAAACAATATCCCCTCTTTGCGGTTCACTGATTTTATATGCTAATCGATACCCGAAATTAAGCGATGGATAAGCTATTGTCGGGTACATAGAACCAGAAGGAATGATTGCCTCATAAAGCACTACTTGCATAAGAACGCAAAGTGCGATAAAGATAGCAAGACACTCCATCGCCATCTTGATGAACGGGTCAATTCTTTCAAATTTATCAAATATTTTTCTCATAATAACACCAAAAAAGCCCCCTCATTACGAGGGGGCTATCTCTCTTTTAGTGCAGCAAATCAATGCCGCCGAAAACATTCAGGATAAACTGGATAAACTGATGGATAACGCTTGCGACATCCAACTCTATGCCAAATTCTCCGCACAGACAGGAAATCACAAAGAATGCCAACACCAAGAAAAACGCAGAATCAACAATATGCTTCGTACCCTTCATAACGAACATAACGATACAGAAGATAAGGACCATACCGATAGTGATGGGCAGATTATTGACATTCAGAATAAAATCAATGCCCTGACGAATATACTGGCCGATAGATGTGCCGATACTGGACAAATCCATAACTTTCACCCCCTTTTCATAAAAAACAAATGCGCCTGAGGGTATCCATTCAAAAACACAGATTCCGACAAGCGCATTTATTTATCATATAAGCATATTCTATTAACTTTGCAGCAAAATGCAAGAAAAAATGACCGCTCACGAGGAGCGGCCATAAATTTAAGTGGTCGTGTTCAGATGTTCAATGCAGCTAATTCCAGTATCATTCGGCCAATCCAAAGCATAATTCGAGAGAGAATCAGCAAGGATATTGGATTCACGCGGAATCTGAATCGTTGCAATCTTACAGGCAAGACGGTCAATGAATTTGCGAATAGAGTAAACTGTTCCATACGCGCCGTCAGGAATTGCGCTATACCCGGTAATTCCATCAACAACGGGACCATTGTCATTCAGGACCTTTACTCGTTTGGCGTCTGCTGGAAGATTTTGAAGTGCAAACTCAACTGCTTTCGCTTCTGCTTCCTGAACACAGGATACAGATACATGCTTACACTGAGCATCTACGAGCTTCATCTCAAAATTATAGATAAGGAAAGCAATGCCAGCATTACTTCCGCTCTTATCATTTCGATAACTTGCATCCGTATAGATGACATAATCGTTACGCTGCAGGTTAGGACTCATAACGAGTTACCTCCACGCGGCGAACGCAGACATAGCATTCCTTGTCCTGCTTTTCAGAGAGGAAACGACAGGTAGGAATAGTCGGTGCGCCGGAATAAAGAGCGCTCTGAACTGCTTCAAGGGTATACTTGTCATTGACGAGCGCGTAATGCTCAGGCGTATTCTTATACAGTGCCTTGCGCATCTTACCAAACATCGTCATAACATTCTGTGCGGAATCCGTGACCTGCATCGTTTTGCCGAGACTGTCATACATAACGAAGACAACGGACAGCTTTTCAGCATTCTGCTGCGTGGCAACAGGTGCAGGAACGGATGTCTGCGGCATAGCCTGAGGCATAGTTGCGGTGGCATTCATCGGTTCCTGCTGCACAGCATTGCGCGGCTTATACGGAGTGAACTCATTGATTTCGGAACCCGTATAGCCAAGCTGAGCATGCACACTCTTGTATGCGGCTACTGCGTCATGGATATCCACGACGAAAGCGCAGAAATCAAGGAATGTGAACGGGACATTGATGCGCTTTACAGTTGCACCCTTTTTCAGCATATAACCGCCAGTCTCCGTAACCTCGCCTTCGCCCTCCATGACCTGAAGAACGATATCGCTCTTGCTGCCGGGGGAAACCTGAACAGCGTAATAACGGCACGGTTTGATGACGTTTCCATTGGCGTCGCGTTTCTCGGAACTGCCACCATTGCTATCCCAAATAGCATTGGGATACTTGGAACCAGTCTCGCGAGCAGTCTTTACGCTGTTTGCATACTTCTTTCGGATGTCGCGAGACATCACGAGATAATAAAGCTGAGAAACGCTGCCTGCGCCTTCGAAATTCAGATAACCCTCAATGGCAGCTACCTGTTCGCATTTCGGTCGGCCACTGTGTTCAACGAAACTCAGATGAACCTTACCGATTCCGGCACTGTCCATCTTTGCCTTTACAAAACTGCGTCCACTCTGCATTTGAGCAACATAATCTTTAACTTTCATATCCTTTGCCATAAAATTTCTCCTTTTTTTGTTTGACAGAAATAAAACAGCAGAGTACCTATCTTTGATTTATTTTCAAAGACAGAATACTCTGCTGACATTGCGAATCGGTTATTCGTTTTTTATTTCTGTTATACTTCGATTTTATCTACTTTGCAGCAAAATGCAATATGTAGTTAGCAATCACGGAATCTGACAGCTGCAATCAGGCAAAGACAGTCTGGGTCATCGTAAGACATGATAGCCATGGGCTTTCCACGTTCACTGAATCCGAGAATCAATTTGTTGGTTGTTTTGGGAAGTGCATTGATGGATTCAAGCAGGAATGCGGGATTGTAAGCGTTGATATATTCTTCCGGGATATCTTCATCTTTGAATGTACATGGGACTCTTGCCCTTATTGTACCAATATTCTGTGCTGTTCTAATGCATAAAGCGTTTTCTTCCAGCTCAAAAATTGTCTTTTTTGCCTGTGATATTCTTGATGGGAGCAGTGTAAGAATCTCTTGAATGACTTCTTTCAAATCGTCCGCAGAAACTGACATCCACCAACGCTTTTCTGATATTACCTTTGTCATGTCACTGAATTGACCGAGATAGCGGCACGACACGATGCTTAATGCTCCAACTGTGACAGAGATATGGTTTTGGTCATAAGTAATAAGCGCCTGTGATTCAGGGTTATCCCATGGATTTGAACAGATAAATCCAGATAACCATTGCGGAATCACTATTTCGCTATTTTTCTTTGTTGTATCTGCCGGAACATTAGCGCACACGATACGCGAACCATCTGTGGCAATGAATGTCATCACACCATCCTTGGATGTAACTTTTACGCCGGAATACAGTAAAAGTGATGGATTATCACCCTTATACACCGCATAGTTGACTTTGGCAAATCCTTCGGCGAGTTTCCCTATCGGTAATGTCGCGACTTTCGCATCATTATCAAAATCAGGAATCATTGGGAAGGTTATATTTGCGTTTTCGATTTCAATAATTGAATTTTTTGAAATAAATGTAAGCGGGCTATTATTATCTTTGCGTTCAAGGATAATATCTCCTCGTTTGCCAATGATGGAAAACAGCATCCGGCTCTCTACAATTACTTCACCGTTTCCGGCAACCTCACCGCACTCAATCGTAGATTCAAAAAATTGTGTTGCTCCATTCGTAACAGTCACATTGATGCAGTTATCTAAAATATCCAATTTGATGTAATCGGAAATACAAGTTCCATTAGAAATCGTCCCGCGTTCAGCCTTTGCGATAAACGACTGTGCTTCTTTTAGTTTTTCCTTGATTTTTTGTGTTAAAGTTAAGTGTATCAATGAAGTTCCCTCCAGAATCGGTTCTTATACTTTTATTGTAGGAACTTTGCAGCGAAAAGCAAAAGAAAAAGGGCATGTATCCGAAGATACACGCCCTTGTTTTACGCTGTTTTGCAGATTTCCATGATGATTTGTTGCTGGATACGTTCATCACGACAATGAAGCAGATAATCATCAATGCCTTTGAATCTTTCATCCCAAGCAAACGGCTGAAGCGGAAGCCCTTCCTCTTCTGCGATGGCATAAAGCTTATCAATGGCATTCTTGACAGTATCTTTTTCGTTTCGGTCCATATCAAAAGCATCAACAAGAATCTTGCAGCCTGCTTTTTTCTGTGTTCTTACGAATTTGCGAAATGCCTCACTGTTTGCAATACCGGAAATAGCACAGAACTGACGATGTTTATGGTCAATATCATGTGCTACCTGTGCCTTCAATGCTCCTTCCGTCACATAGACGACATTACCGGTGTTCCGTGGCGTTCCATCTACAACGCCGTATGTGGCGCGGTTGATTGCCTGACACCCGGAATCGTAACCGGAAGACGTAAACCAAATATAACGTCTGCGTTTTGCCTGCTTTGCCGGGAAACGAGAAAGATAAGTATCATCCATACGAATTTGCATAGAGAAAATCTTTCCGTTTCGCCCAAACGAAGGAACAAAGAACCCGGAACCGTAAAAGAATGTTTTGGTGTTTTTATCGTACAATCCCGGCAAGGAGATTCGATAGCTGTTGCCTTTCTTGTAGAAACCGGGAACGCCATCAAGTTTGATGTTCATATCATTGAGTTTCTGCATCAATGCATACATTTCCTCTTTATTTTCGGGAATGCTGCGATACAGACCATCTTCGATACCCTTTGCCGACATACCTCTGGATAACAGGTTGCTTTTATGCTTTTCTTTTAAAGGAAGCAAGGAAAGCAATACGCGATATGCACCATCAATCTCATCTGGACTTGCATATTTGGTTTTCTGCACTTCCTTCTGCGGCTTGATAATTTGTGCTTTACGCGCCTCGTAATCCTTACTGCCGGTTTTCAGGTCACCGTAAAGAGCTGAATGAATTTGCTTTGCGGCATCCTTATTGGTTTCGCATTCAGAGTGAAACATTCGATACAATGCCAAAACTCCGCCTTTTCCGTTTCCGGGACAGCCTGTGCAATCATGCCAGCACTTATAGGTGGAAGTCGTGACATTCACATCAAATGTTTTTCCGCTTACGAACGGGCATTTTACTTTCTGTTCGCCTTTTCGGGAAGGAGACCCTACAATCTCCAACCCGCAAAGACGGACTACCTCCAAAATAGAATAATCGAACATATATCGGACCTCCAACTTTTTGCGGGTGTTCCCGCAGAACAATATGGATTTCTGCTTCACAGAGCAAGCTTACCACAGGTCGCAGCCGTTGATAGAGGCTCGCTCTCCACAGACTTTTGGGCTTAACGCCGGGATTCGGTCGTCCTGACCGTACCATTGTCTGTGCTTTATGAAGCGACTGGCGTAGCCAGCATGTCCATTCCTTTCTTTAGAATATTTTCTGCTGCATTTTTATCCCTATCGTGCGATGTACTACACCGAGGGCAGACCCAATGCCGTACATTGAGGTTTTTGACCTCTTTGTTTTGATATCCACAGCAAGAGCAAGTCTGGCTGCTTGGATAAAAGGTTGGTACTTTGACAACCACTCTCCCTGCCCAACTGGATTTGTAATCAAGCTGTCGGAAGAATTCTCCCCAAGCAGCATCAGAAACGCTTTTTGCAAGGTTGTGATTGCGAACCATACCCTTAATGTTAAGGTCTTCTACACAAATGATTTGGTTTTCTTTCACCAGTGTAGATGACAACTTATGTAGGGTATCTTTTCGTTTGTTGGTTACTTTCTCGTGGCAGCGAGCTACCTTGATGCGCTGTTTTTCCCAGTTGGCGGAGCCTTTCTTTTTGCGTGACAGTTTTTTCTGTTCACGCTTTAATTTGGCTTCTGCTTTCTGGAAATATTTATGGTTCGGATGTTCGTTACCATTGCTGTCAACAGCAAAGGACTTGATACCAACATCTAAACCAATGACAGTATTCGTAACAGGGAGTGGGACAACCTCTACTTCACAAAGGATACTTACAAAGTATTTGCCGCTTGCGGAACGGCAAATTGTTGCTTTGCAAATCTTACCTTCGATGTCGCGGCTTTTGCGATAACGCACTTTCCCAAGTGTGGGGAGCTGAATGTATTTATCGTCCACCTTAATGCCTTTGGGATTAGTGGTTGTGTAGGCTTCCTCTCCTCTTTTACGCTTGAAATTTGGAAAGCCTTTTCCGCTTTTAAAGAAACCTTTATAGGCATCGTCCAATTGACGACAGCTATATTTGAGCGCTTGGCTATCCACTTCGGCGAGCCATGGTAGATACTGCTTCATCTTGGGAAGTAGGTTCTGCGTATCGATATAGCTCATACTTTCGCCACGCCGTTTATAGGCTTTTATGCGCCTATCCAGCATGGAGTTATACACAAAGCGGCAGCAGCCGAGCGTTTTATTGATTCTGATTTTCTGCTCTTCTGTAGGCTCAAGTTTGAACTTGTAGCCTTTATGTACTTTCAAAGTAGTTCACCTCCATTATGGATTTTTGTACTTGTGGACCGTTCAAACGCCCGGAAAAGTTAAACAACCCATATCCTTCTTATGAGAAGCGAGGACTATTGTCCGGCTTACTCGATTGTGATGGTTTCGAGTTCTTTATAATCGAGCCCTTCATGTCGTGCGATAATTGCTGCCGCCTTCTGAATCGGCATATTCTTGTACCATCCCTTCAAGAACGTAGGAATGACCTTGTTGTTGCCGTCCAGTCGACGCGCCGCATCAATCGTCATATCCCTGTACTTGCCGGTAGGAATCGTACACTGCAACGCCTGTTCATAGGTCATGCTGGGTTCAGGCTGTGCGCTTGCCAGCAGTTCCGCCTGCGCATTTCCATCAAGGGGTTCAGGATTCTCATTAGTTTCTGCCGGAACTTCCGGAGCTGCTGTAGTTTCCTGAACTGCCGGAACATCTGCGGGCTTACTGGCGTCCTCGTCCTCCACCATAACGGACATCGGAGGAACAATAGGCGTAGGCACATCGATAGGCGGAACCATAGCCTTAGGCTTGCGACCGCGTTTCTTAGGTGCTGCTGCCAGATTGGCATTTGCGTCGGTAATGGGATTGCTGGATGCAATCGCAGGTGCCGGAACGGGTGCAGGCACGGCAACCGGAGCGGGTGCCGAAATCGTAACACCGGGAATCGGAGGAATCGGAACTTCCATCGTAATTCCCATGCTTTCATCGGGCATATTGACACCGGACGTAACTTCGATGATAGGCGTTCTATCGGTCACTTTTGCATCACCCGGCATACCGAAACCGGCAACGGACAATGCATAACGCTTAGCGAGACGGGCTGCCTTGCTCAAATAGTTCTTATCAAGAACCGTAACACCATTGGCGTCACGACTTTCCTTCCAGCCGTCGCAGATGCCATCGGACACTTCTCGGCCGTCATAAGAGACAACAGCACGAACAACAGCGTGAATGCCGTTGTCTTTCGTAAACTCCTTGTCAATCAGAACAGAACCATCAGGATGGCAACGCAAAAACCATTCGTGCATAGCGCGGAGCGGCATATAAAGCGTATCCATCAGGCGGGCCGTACCATCTGCGTTTTTCTCAGTTTTGCGATAGCAAATCAAAGAATCGTTCGGGTCAAAGCCTTCGACTGCGTTCCAAATCTTGTTTTCCATTTGAAATCTCCTTTGCTGAATGTGTGTGATTTACTCACGGATAAAAATGTCTTTTCATCCAAAACACTTACACAAACAAAAATACCGCCATCTCGTGTGAGATAACGGTATATCGATTTTGAATATTTGTCTGTGTGTTTTATTTTTTGGATGTCTTTAGTATATCTACTTTGCAGCAGTTTGCAAGAGCTTCTCAGCTTCGGCGATTTGTTCCTGCACTCCGGCAATACGAGCTGCTTTTACTGCCTTCTTGTAAAACACAGTCTCTCCCCTATCGTTCCATGCTGACAATAAAATGTCGCTGATTTTTGTGGTCGGATAGTGAATCACTATCATGCCGAACTCGCCGATTTTCTTCACCGATACATTTTCTCCGGCAACATGTCTTTTTTGAAAGCCCGGAAACTTGGTATCGGCATTTTTGTCTGCTGACGGTTTTTTGTCCGGTGAATTAACGGAGTTTTTTGGAGGAATCGGCTTTTTTACTTTTTCCTTTGGCGCAGTTGCCTTTGCTGTTTTTGCAGTCTGCGATGTCGCGCCTGTTGTGCTTTTAGCCTTTGCTGTCATTGCTGTTTTTCTTGTCATGGCTTCCTCCGTCACGAGAGTATCACAACCCACATCGAACATCCATCGCCATCATAATCAACTGCAATACCGCAAGTAGTAACACTGCTATCAAGCATCAGGCTTCTGTAATAATCAGTATTATACCATGCCTGTGCTACATCGATTGCTGCCCTTCCGTTTTGAGCAAGGAGTTCTTTGTACCCGGAAGCGGTATTAGAGCCATCTACCATGCTGTCTGCACGCTGATTGGCTACGGCAGTAAGACTGCTTGCTTTTTGTAAGGCAGGAATACCATTATCCTGCCGATACTTGTTTACTGCCTTCAACAGTGCATCAAATGTAGAACTGTCACCATGGCGATACCAATCATTATGTGCTCCGCTTCCCTGCGGCAGTGAACCATCTGTTTTTGTTTCAGATTCTTTTTTGTTCACGCTTACTGCACATACGGCATATACATCTTTGTAACTTACTTTGATAAAAGCTATCCCCTTCCCTACTCCGGTAACGGTCCCGCTTGCATCGACGGTCGCTATGGAACTGTCACTTGTAGACCATTGCAGGATAGAGGTGTCGGGTGTTTCCGGATAGGTAGTACAGCTCAACTTTACCATTTCGCCAGCATTGATGCTTGCGTCACTTTTGCTGAGAGTGATTTTCTCAATAGGAGCAATTACGGTTACCTTGCACTCTCGTTCAATATTTAGTTTGGGGAGCTTTGCATATACCGAGGCGGTTCCAGCCGAAACGGGTGTGAGGTTTCCATCTTGGTCAACCGTTACTACACCTTCGTTGCTTGAAGAATATTCGCAACCGCTATAATCAAAATCTTCCGGCTGGACAGTCGGGGTGATAGTGCTAACTTCTTCACTACCAAGTGTCAATGTGAGTTCGTGGGGAATAGAAAATTCCTTCGGTCGAGCCAAGACCGTAACATTTATACTATCATGGATGGTACCATCCAGACTCCTTACTGTGATAGTTGCCGTTCCGCCCGTTCCGGCCAAAATTGTTTTTCCGTCTCCTACTATATTTGCAACGCTCATGTTGTCCGAGGAAAAAATCAGTTGTGTCTTATCAATAACTTTTTCCTTTTCTTTGTCGCTGCCGTCGTGATTGAACTCGTAATCAAGTACAAGACTTTGCCTGTCCCCTGTTGTCAGTTCTCCGACATTCTGGATTTTTACTCCGGTCATCTTTACACCGCAGCTCGTCAAGAACATGCACATACAAAGAATGAACGGAAATACGATATGTTTTTTCATAGAACCTCCTAAAACAAAAAGCCCCGTGCAAAATGCACGAGGCCATTGTGATTTATGCGAACTTTTTGATATGAGCTGCCTTGCAATCCTTTTTCCATTTGGTTTTCGAGATAAACCAATCATTTGTTTCGCTTTTAACATGAGCCAGCGAGCCATTTTTTCGGATTATAAAGCGTTCATCGTCTGGATGGACAAGTATCTTGTCTTCTCGTTTTTTCAAAACAGTGCCGACAAAAATACTCTTTTTATTGATGCGCGTAAAGTAGCAAAGATGGCTTTCTTCATCGTAAATTGCCGCAAAGTGTGTAATCGGTGTTCTTTCCAAAACTCCGGTCATTACAGGCTTTTCGAAAAACGATTTTAATTCTGCCATACATTCTTCGTTACTTATATCCTGTTTGGTTCTTCTTTTTAAGGCAAGCAAAGCATGATATCGTGTATCGATTCGCATGGGAACAGTGCCTCCGACCAAAGCGTGGCATGTAAACCCATCTTCATCGTGATATTCGCTCATGCGCCCTCCTTTTCTGTCTTTGTTTCCTTTTCCAGAATGTCATTGATTCTCATGAGGGCTGTCTTGTTTTTGCCATCAAGAATCTCTGACACAATGGTTTCAGCAAGCATCATGCTCTCCCTAAAGGAGATATCCTGACAAAATGTATAAATGGGCACGCCGTGAAACTTTACGACAATCTTGCTTTTCCCATCATGCCGCGATACATTTTTCTGGAAATCCTGCTTTGTCAGAAACATAGTTTCTTCCTCCTATCTATGAGTTTGTTATATGAGCCAATTATCAAGCATCGTTGATGTGACGCTTAATATCTTCCACAATCATATCTGGGTGTAGCCACGAACAAGTATAGGGGCCAAAGTAAGCCCCGCTGCGTCCGTTTACACGATTAAACATCTTGATTGCTTTGCCGCCGCCAGCAATCCACTCCTTGATATTCTTGGAGTAATCATCGATAAGAATATCGCTTTTGCTCATGCCGCCAAGATGTTCGTTGATGTATGCTGTTTTCGGTTCTTCACAGGAAACGAAAATCCTGTGCTCGGCATCAATAAACGGAATATACTGGTCAAGCCACGCGTTTTTATCACGGATGGAATGTCCATCATCGAATACAGCCGAAAGAATAAAGATTTCGATGTCGTTCTTTCTGCTGTATTCCCAGAACCGAATCATTGCCTTTGTCATGTTTTCGTTGGGAGGTAGTTGTGCAAAATAACCCGGAGCGCATACTTCTTCAAGAGGTGTTCCCTCCTGCCATTCTGCTAACGTACCGTCCATATCTACAAACAGTCTGGTTTTCTTACCTTTCATCAATTTTCACCTCGCTTTTTTAAAAACAAAAAAGCAACCAATTCATACGAACTGGCTGCTTTCTCTGTCAGATTTTGAATATAAGATAAGCCATTTTGCTGCATTTACATATGGGTACTATGATTTATCTTATATAATTCATCTTACTCACTTTGCAGCAAAACGCAAGAAAAAATCTACCTTGTTCGTAAATCTTATCGATACATTCACCACAGGTTTGTTTGAAAAACAAAAGCCGCCCCACCTTGAAAGGTGGAACGGCGGATGTAATTAGTGCTTAATGTAAAGCGAGGTGTCCCTGAACGGATTCAGAATACCGGGCTTATACTTGGTGCTGACATACTCAGCAATCTGAGCATCTGTCATGCTGTTCAATACTTCGAGCCAGCATTCTGCGTTGATACTCATGAGTCCGCCCATACCAAGTGCATTGTCGCAGCGTCTCATATCCTCGGCAAATGCTTCATGGTATGTGCAAGACTCAGCGGCATGGGCAATACGATTAGTGTCGTACATGATGTTACCTCACCCGTTTACCATGGCTTTAAGCCCTGCTTCGTCCAGTACGGGAATTCCCAGAGCGTTGGCCTTATCAAGCTTAGAGCCTGCGGCTTCACCAGCAACCAGATAGCTGGTCTTCTTGGATACACTGCCGGTCACCTTACCGCCGTGCGCTTCAATAAAGGTCTTAGCCTCTTCGCGGCTCATCGTGGGCAGGGTTCCGGTAATTACAAAGGTCTTACCGGAAAGCGATACAGCATCCTCAGCGGAACCGTTCGCGGACGCAGTCGGTGCATGGTAATCGAGGTTGACGCCAGCCTTGTACAGTGCCGTGACCTCCCGCTTGAACATAGGGTCAGAGAGCATGGCATCCAGAGCTGCGTAGATGGCATCGGAGAAACCGGGAATGTTGTAATCCTTGATATTGTCTACATACAAAACAGACAAACCAAGCAGGTTTCCGTCCGTTGCCTTGCACTGAGTAAACAGAGCACGAGCAACATGACCGCCGATAAGACGATAGCCGAGACCTTTAAGTACACGGTCTGCGTTTTGGGTCTTAGAGTTCTCGATGGCTGTAAGCAGCTTCTTGGCCGTCTTTTCACCGTACATGTCGATGAGTTCGGATTCATCCTCATAGAGCCAGTACAGGTCTACGGGATTGGAGATGAGCCGGTTATCGACTAAATCCTGAATAATTTGAGGTCCGAGCCCCTTGATATCCATGCAAGCCTTGGAAGCAAAATGGATGATGCGGTTGACCGTCTTGGCGGGGCATGCATCGTTCGTACAATACAGGTCCACAGACCCATTCACAGACGCGATAGGCTCGCCGCAGACAGGACAAACCTGACTGGACATGTCATAGGGCACGGCATCTGCCGGACGTTTCTCCTTCTCGACCATGGTAATCTTCGGGATGATATCACCGGACTTATGCAGCACAATGGTATCGCCGATACGGATATCCAAAGCTTTGATGAAATCCGCATTGTTCAGCGTAGCACGTTCAACACGGGTTCCGGCGAGCTGTACCGGGTCGAATTCCGCCACAGGAGTGACGCGGCCAGTACGACCCGTCTGCAACACGATACGGCGAAGAACCGTAGCCTTCTCCTCAGCGGGATACTTGAAAGCAATAGCCCACTTAGGAGTTTTGGTCCGCTCACCCATCTTCTTGCGGATATCGATTTCGTCTACCTTGATGACAGCGCCATCAATGGGATAATCGATATCATACCGATGCTCCCCGATATCGCGGATAGCGACGAGGATACTGTCGATATCATTACAATGTGCGTAGTATGTGGTTTTGAAATCACAAACATCGCGCAGATAGTTAAGCTGGTCGCAGTGAGAGTCGGCAAACTCAGAGGAATCATCCTCGTCATTGACACTCTGCACATTGAAGATGAACACTTTCAGGTTCCGTTCCTTTGCGACAGCCGGGTCCGACTGGCGCAGTGTACCAGCAGCACAGTTACGGGGATTGGCAAACAGCTTCTTCCCTGCTGCTTCCTGCTTGGCGTTGGTCGCCTCAAAGTCCTCTTCGCTCATATAGCACTCGCCGCGCAATTCGATTTTCCAGATACCGTCCGGCATCTGGATATTGACAGGGATGCCAAGAACCTTGACATTGTCGGTAACATCTTCACCGACATGACCGTCGCCGCGAGTGGACGCCTGTACGAGCCGCAGCTTTCCGTCAGAACCGGCAGTCTTAGCGTACACCAGAGACAGGCTCAGGCCGTCAATTTTGCGTTCGATGGAGAAGGTAGCATTGGGATATTCCTTCGCCACAGAAGCCGTGAAATCGCGTACATCGTCGTCTGAGAAGACGTCCAGAAGCGAGAGCATCGGAACACGGTGTTCAACCGGAATGCCAATAACGCGCTTGCCGCCGACTACCTGCGTTGGGCTGTCGGAGGTGACGAGTTCCGGATGCGCGGCTTCGAGGTCACGAATCTCGTGCATTGCACGGTCGTACTCTTCATCCGTTACGGCAGGAGCATCTTGCTCATAATACGCTGCGCTCCAGCGTTTGACCTTCTCGCAGAGTTCATTGTAGGTATTGATATATTCAGTCATTATAGTTCTGTTCCTTTCAGTATAGCCGCTGTAGTATTTATCATACACCACTTTTAGCGGCTTTAGCAATATCGAACATTGAAAAAACAAGCCTCAAAAAACGAGATGAGACTTGCTTTGCACGTTGATTTTTATTTATTATTTATAATTTTAGCCACTTCGCACAGATTCGCAAGAGGTTCACAGAATCGGCACCAAGGAAGCCCATTGCGTAAGGGGTGGGAGTACGTCAAAACACAGCGTCCAGAACCGTTTCGGCAAAGATTGCATAATGGTCCAGATAAGAAGCGAGTTCGCTGCGCCCTATATCCCGGTCACGCACTTGTTGTACAACGAGTTTGGCTACATCTGTGGGAAGATTATATTCTGCTGTGACAATGTCCGTGACATCATCGTAGAACTTTTCCCACAGTTTGTGGATTTTGTTTTCGCGACGAGTGTACTGACTGCGGATGATTCGATTTTTATTCGCAATCATCTTGTCGACATTCGGGTCATCTCCATACATAGGAAGAATCGGGTTCTTCTTTTTGTAGGCATTGAGCTCCTGCATAAGATTGTCTGCCTCTTTATTGTAGGATGCTTCCAACTCTTTGATTTTACTTTCAACTTCGTATAAATCCATAAATTTTTCTCATTCCTTTACAAAGTTACTTTTCTTTCCCTTTCAAAGCTTCGATGACAACTTCTTCGTAGTTCTCAATGGCACAATAGACATCGGTAAAGCCATTTGCATGACCATACTCATACGCCTTTTCCCAAAGCATTTTCGCTGCATCATGACTGATAAGGACAGAAGATGCACTTTTTATATCCATTCGGATGAGCGTGAGGATATCAACCATGACATCCGAAATAGCTTTGTTGCGGTCAGCCACAAGTTTGGTTACTTCATCGTTCCATTGCTGCTGAAGCTGCCGCACCTTCTTTTTATTCCAATCGAGGGAATGTGCGCTGCTGATGATATCACCGGTTTTAGGACGCTTGGTTTTAGGGGTTGTGCGCATATTCCAAGCAGCCTCCATGCGAATCTGAAGATTCTTCCAACTACTATCCATGTTTTATTTCCTTTCTATGCGTTTTTTTTACATCAGAATTTGAAATTCTGGCATACTTCGATGCTGTTTTTGTCGTAACCGACAGCGTACAGTTCTTTGAGCAGCGGCGTATACTCCTCGACCGTTGCAGGAACGCCTGCCTTTAGATACCCGTAAGACGCATTTACATGCTGCTCATTGTGGACATAGCAATCCACCGAAGCATCGTTTAAAGTTCTGCGATTGTAAACTCTCTTTATGCGTTCTATGTCGTCGAGAAAAGCGCATGTGAGCTCCGGTCCTTCTTCCGGGTAATTTTCTTGCCAACATTTCAGAAAAGCTACTTTCATTTTCATTCTCCTACAATATATTTGCGGGTAGCCCCACGGCATCCAGCCGTGTTGCTATCCAA
>ERZ791868.151-NODE-151-length-74375-cov-4.824058_pt1 | contig 74375 bp, 56 predicted proteins | sample MGYA00510281_ERZ791868 | MGnify/ENA primary metagenome ERZ791868 (study PRJEB30046, sample SAMN00792046) | human gut metagenome | study: EMG produced TPA metagenomics assembly of the A metagenome-wide association study of gut microbiota in type 2... | reverse complement strand
TTAAACTCTGTGAAACTCTGTGTTACTCTGTGGTGAATTAATTCATAACCGAAAATAAAGAAATAAATTTAACTACCGATCTGCATTACTTCTTTTTCAATATCTCCTGCAATAATACCGGTTCGTTGGTGGTGATGAAATCCGCTCCCTGGCTGATGAGCCATTCCATATCTTTGGCATCATTTACTGTCCAGGCGTTAACCTTCATGCCAAGGTCGTGACATTCTTTGATCCACTCGGGATGTTTTTTGAAGACGGAGAAATGGTAATCAGGACCGGCACAACCCATGTCTTTCAGTTCCTGCGGATTGAGGTCACCTTCCAGATAATATACGGGAGTACCTTTAGGAGCCAGGCGAATGAATTCTTTGGTCGCATGGCGTGAGAAAGTGATGTATTCGGTACGTTCTTCCAGTCCCATCTCCTTAATCATTTTCACAATTTGCTCTACGGCGAGCGTTTCCCGTTCGGGAGTCTTGTGTGCTTTGAGTTCCAGGATAAGGCGGGTTTTCAATCCTTTGGCTTTATCGAGGTATTGCTGAAGGGTAGGGAGGTTCTCACCGTTGTCGAGGGTGATAGAGGTACATTCTTTCTCGGTGGATGTTTCCATGCGGACACCTTTGAATACACCGTCGTGGTCTACGATAAGTTTATTGTCGGCAGTGAGCCAGACATCGAACTCGGAGCCGTAGCAATGAATGGAGTCAGCTTTCACCAGGGCGGCAATACTATTCTGGGCAGAACCGTCGGTCTTCCAGAAACCACGGTGGGCGATGACTTGGGTGTTTTGGGCTTGTAGGATGCCGCATGCGGCAAGAGACATAGCGGAGGCAAATAAAAGTTTTTTCAGTTTCATAGTTCCTTATTTATAATTCTGCCGCAAGGTACAAAATATGTCTGAAAAGTGATGTTTCATTTATGTTATTAATGCGAATCAAGAGATAAAGGTGTTATCTCCTTTACCTCCTATTACCTGCGTATACGGCGTCTGCGCCTGTGGTGACGTTTCTTTTGCTTATAAATGCTGATCCGTTTCCAGACAATCCACACAAACAATATCCCGAAGACTGCAAAGATGAGAAGTACGATACCCGTATTCAGATTATCACCTTTGACACGGCTCCACATTTCGAGAACAAGCTCTGTGCGGTCACCGAAATCACGGATCATGGCGCAACGCTCCACGACTTTACGGTCAGGGTATTGTATCGGATTGATCTGAACGCTGTCTGCACCGGGACCGAAGAAATAACTGAGGTCGGAGAACTGTTCAAGAGTCGTGTCGATCTTTGCCTCCATAATCTCGGGTGTTGCTACGGCACTGACGTAGCCGATGGCATCCATATTGCGCAGAGCAATATCCGGCTGGCAAAGATAATTGATGAAGTAGCTGGCGGCTTTTACGTTGCGGGCATACTTGGGGATGGCCCAGCCATCGTACCAGATGTTGCTGCCTTCACGGGGAACCACATAGTCCAGGTCCACGCCTACAGCTTCCGCTTCGTCAATGGCCCAGACGGCGTCGCCACTCCAGGTAAGGTTGAGCCATGCTTTGTTTTTCGTCATCATTTCTTTGCCGAAGTCGGCTTCCCATCCGGCAATGTTGGGTTTCAGATCTTTCAGATATTGCTCTGCAAGGGTAATGGCTTCAGGGGAATTGTCGTTCATCAGTTGCTCCACGGTGATGGTGCTGTCGGCAAGTTGTCGGGCATGGGCATAGATGATGGCAGTGCCGTAGGCATCGCGGTAACTGTCTTTCATCAGAATCTTACCACGGTTGACGGCATCCCAAAGGCATCCCCAGGAGCTGACTTCTTCAAGGGTCTTGAACTTCTTGTTATAGAGTATTCCGGCGGTACCCCACATGTAGGGAACAACGTAATCATTGGTGTGGCGACCGGGCTGGCTGATCTTCTCCAACTCTTTCTGAATATACGGGGAGATGTTGGGGATATAGTCCGGAGTCTTCCCAAAATTGCGGTTGATAGGGACGAGGAGATCTTTCTTCAACATTCGTTCGATGATGTATTCCGATGGGCATACAAGGTCGAAATCTTCCTGTCCGCGCTCTATCTTAGTGAGCATGATTTCGTTGATATCGAATACCTGGTAGATGATGCGGATATCTTCGCCTGTCTGCTCTTTGTACCAGGCAGGAAATTCGGCGAGGACTTCTTCGTCAATGTAATCTGCCCAGTTGTAGACTTTCAATACACGGCTGCGCTTCTCACTGGCACCGGTACAGGAGACAAGGAGAAGAATGCAGAGAAGGAGGGGGATGTATTTCTTCATTGTTTATAGGGTTATATTAGTGATTAGCGTTTAGTGATAAGTGATTAGTAGGCTGCGCTATCATTCCGCATGGCACTAATCACTTATCACTAAACGCTAATCACTATTCTTGTTTCTTTCTGCTCTCTTATTAATCACAATCAGCAATACTAACACCGTTACAAAAATGATTGTTGACAGTGGGCGCAGTTCAGGAGTCAATCCACCCTTACGTGCGTCCGCATAGATGTATGTCGACAACGTTTCCAATCCTTCATTTCCGATAGTGAAGATCGTTACTGCGAAATCATCAATGGAAAGCGTGAAAGCGAGGATGAAACCGCTGATCATTCCCGGCAGAATTTCCGGGAAGATGACTTTGCGAAGCGCCTGGAAAGGAGTAGCTCCGAGGTCGAGAGCTGCTTCGTATACATTCTGATTCATTTTCTTCAGACGGGGCATCACACTAAGCACCACATAAGGGGTACAAAAAGTGATGTGTGCCAATACCACCGTAGTAAATCCCTGCGAAATGCCAAAGCTGACAAACAGCAGGAACAGAGATACACCCGTAATGATATCCGCATTCATCATCGGAATAGCATTGGTGAAATTCATCACCTGACGTGCTCGGGAGCGCAAGTTAAAGATGCCGATAGCTGCCAGGCTTCCCAGCAGGGTAGAGGCTGTGGCGGCAATTGTAGCAATGGCGAATGTGTTCCAAATGGCATTCATCAGTGAGTGGTGCATGCCGCCTGTAAATAGTGAACTGTATAGTTTGGTAGAGAATCCTGTCCAGTTACCCAGTACCTTGGCTTCAGTGAAAGAGAAGATCATAATGATCAGGATGGGCGAATAGAGCAGGGCAAGCAGAAACCAAAGATAGCCTTTTGCCAGAATACGTGTCATCATATCACACCTCCGCTTTCATTTTGTGCACTGTCGTCCTCGTTGGTAAAGAGGGCGGTGACGCCAATCAGCAACAGCATGATGAGCGACAAGGCAGCGCCGTAGTTCCACATTCCGTTATATATATTCTCTTGTACGGTAGTACCGAACAGCTTGATGTTGTTCATCGTCAGCAACTCGGCAATGGCAAAGGTGGAAACCGTGGGCATGAAAACCATCACCACACCACTCATGATGCCGGGCATCGAAAGGGGGAGGATCACTTTACCGAATACCTGTACAGGCGTAGCTCCCAGGTCTTGGGCTGCTTCTATCAGACTGCCATCCATCTTCTGCAACGTATTGTAGATAGGGTATATCATGAACGGCAGGAAGTTGTAGACCATACCGAATACCAAAGCTCCTTCGCCCAGCGGCAAGTTGAGGAAATCAAACAATGCCACCGTGGCAAGTGTACGTATCAGGATGTTCACCCACATAGGCAGGATGAACAGTACAACCATGGTCTGGGAAGTGTTGAAGCGCTTCTGACTGAGAATATAAGCAGCCGGATAACCGAGCAGGAGGCATACCAGAGTCGTGATGACAGCTATTCCGATGGAGTAGACGAATGTGTTGATAGATTCGGGATGCATCATGAATTTGCGGAAGTTGGCAAACGTGAATGCGCCTTCAGCATCGGTGAAGGCATAAACCACAATGAGCAACAGAGGCATCACAACGAAGATGATGAGAAACAATGCGTAGGGAACTGTCCAGTTCCGGCGACGCATGAAGAAACGGGATATATTACTGAGCACTTCCTTTCTTATTAGCAGATTCGACAATAGGGATAGAACCGGTGGTCTGTGCCGGCGCAACAATTCGTATATTTTCGGGTGCGATGGTGATGCCGACACGGTCGCCGTCGTCCCAGACGTCAGTGGTGTCTACAAAGATATCCTCGTCCCAATCGGTAAACACGGTGAGATGGTAATGGTTTCCTTTATAAAGGATGAATTTCACTTCGCCCGTCAGATGACCGTCTTCTTCGTTATCTTCGAGGATGACGTTCCGGAAATCTATTTCTACGAGGACGGAACTGCCCGGTTCGATGTCCTGCACTTCGGCACACTCAAAGGTGTAACCGAGGAATTCGACGTGTGTGGCGTCTATGAGCTTGCCTTCGAAGGTATTGCAGGTGCGTTCTTTCTTCATTACGTGAATGTCGAAAGGTTTCACGAGCAGACCGACTTCCCGTCCGGCTTCGAAACTGTGATAGTCTTGCACCATGAATTCGTAGCCCTCGTTAGTCTGTACCATCATTTCGTAATGCACGCCTTTGAAGATGCAGGAGGTGACAGTACCCATCAGTTGGGCAGCGGCAGAAGGCTCGAATATATAGATGTCTTCGGGACGGATGACTACATCGACGGGAGTGTTTTCGCCAAAGCCCTTGTCGACACATTCAAATTCGTGTCCGGCAAAGGATACGGCTTTGTCCTGAAGCATGAGGCCGTTCAGGATGTTACTTTCTCCGATGAAATCGGCAACGAAAGAGTTGATGGGTTCGTTGTAGATGTCTGTCGGCGTACCTATCTGCTGGATGCGGCCTTCGCTCATCACGACGATGGTGTCGCTCAGAGTAAGGGCTTCTTCCTGGTCGTGGGTAACGTAGACGAAGGTGATTCCGAGCTTCTGGTGCATCTCTTTCAACTCCATCTGCATGTCTTTACGCATTTTGAGGTCGAGGGCGGCAAGGGGCTCATCCAGTAACAGCACTTCGGGTTCGTTGACGATGGCACGGGCAATGGCAACACGTTGCTGCTGTCCGCCGGAGAGGGAGTCGACGTCACGGTCTTCGTAATCCGTCATACCTACCATGCGGAGGGCTTGTTTCACCTTCTTACCAATGGTGGCTTCGGGCATCTTTTTGAGCTTCAGTCCGAAAGCGATGTTGTTGTACACGTTGAGGTGGGGGAAAAGGGCATACTTCTGAAAGACGGTATTTACCGGACGTTGGTGTGGCGGTGTTTGCGTGATGTCTTTTCCGGCGATGGTGATGATACCTTCCGAGGCGGTCTGGAAACCGGCTATCAGGCGCAACAAAGTAGTCTTGCCGCAGCCGGAGGGGCCCAATATCGTTACAAATTCGCCCTTACGGACAGAGAGGTTTACATCATTCAGTACGGCTTTGTCTCCGAAGTATTTCGATACGTGCTCTACACCGATGATGCAGTCAGACTTTTGCATAAGCGTTATTAAGTGTTTAACCTAAAACTAATAGAACGAATTCTGCCTTTCTAAAAAAAGCGGGTACAAAGGTAGGGAATAAATTGGGAAAATGAAAGTGCTGCCTTCGATTTGCATTATCTTTGCAACTTGGATAATCAATCATTTCGTATCTGCTTGATACACAAATAGCGAATGCTATGATAGAAAGTTGTTGGTAACGATTTGGCTACAGCAGTCTTGCTCCAATCTTCTGTGTTATGCTTTGTCAAACAACTCTGATACAAAAGTAGCTAAACTTCTTAATCGAGCAAAGAGTTTGGCTACTTTTTAAACTATATTCTATTAATAATCCATTTCCCAGAGTTTCCACCTTCCCGCGTTAAAACGCCATTCTCCCGTAATTGGTCTATTATTTTTCGAACTTGTCGCTCACTCATATTTAATTGTTTGGAAAGAGCGGCTCTTGAAATAGATGGATTTTCTCTTATTATTTCTAACAATCTTTCCTCATTCATTGGAACGCTTTGGAACGCTTTTGGATCATCGTTGGAACGCATTGGATCACCTTCTTCATTTACACGCCAAATAACAACTCTGAAATCTTCCTCTTGATAGAACTCTGGAGTTTTTAGCCCATACTCACGACACTTATTGATGATGTCTTCTGTGCCTGTACCAACCTTCTCTATGTATCCGTTCCAATACATAGGGTCAGCAAGTAGTGGATTAGCAGGCAAAGACTTATGAGGACCATGCAACTTTTGCACTGTCAATCCATATGGCAATGTGCCAGGATTCCAAACCTCCAATCTGTCACGAAACAACATTATCTGCACACTGGCATTACTTGTATAATCCCGATGGCATACTGCATTCACTATGGCCTCTTTTACAGCATCAATAGGCAATTCTGGGCGTGTCGGTATATCCGCTTTCTCACCTTTTGCGCGTGTTCCCACCCAATTATTGATACGGCTCATCACGAAACTTGTGGCTTGATCAACAAGTTCAAATACATCACCCCTGTATATTTGATATGCAGGCATCGGCTTTTCCACCACATTTCCATAGAACTGCACACATTTAACCTCAGACGTAATGAAATATTTCTGAGGTTTCTTCCCAAACAGCAGTACTGCCGCATTTGCCAATCTGCCTTTATCGTCTATCAAGTCAAGATGCGTAAGCAATGACATAGGCGATGTTTCCACCGGAAGAGGGAAGTTACGCTTAGTGCGTGCCATGTGGATAAAATTCTTCATCTTATCCTCATTCAAATCTTCCAATGTCGCTCCATTGTCATTAGAGGCATCAAATGGTCGCCAGCGGATATATTCTTTCTCTTCCAGATAGCGGATTAACGAAGCATATACAGAAGTACGCAATCCGTCAATATCTACAAAAGTTTTACGCACAATATCTCGTTCTACTTTTCGGATTAAAGCGGTTTCTTTTGGATGTCTCTTTTCCTCTCCAATACTCTTGATGTAGATTAAGCGACTTTTGTGAAGCGTTGCTGCCAAATCATATTCTCGTTCTGTAGGAGAAACACCCTCTTCATCCTCATATCCATAAAGATTGCATACAAACCTAAGTATATATCACATTGTTCTACTTCTTTTAAATAAACGTGACTTGTAGGGTATTCATTGGCTGGGACTTCTTCAAATATAAATGGTTCAAAGAATTTACCCAACAGAACATCTGTTCGGATATAATGACAAAGCATAGCTCGCTCTTCGGCAAATTCACTCTGCACACTGCTTATGAATATTCTGATTCGTTTCATAATCATGATTCTATTCATCTTTAATACTTTCTAATGTTGTCACAAATGGGAGGTACCTGATTTCGCCCCTTCTTTGCGTTTTTAATATATTGACATCTCCAAAATCCGCAGATATTAGGGGGGCATACTCAAGCAACAAAAATGTCACAGCATCTTTCTCCAGTCTAATCAGGTAGTCTTCCGGAACATGATCCTTATCAACAAATTTTGGTTCTTTAGTCAGTTGGAATGCTTTGGGGTTACTCCAATAATGGAACATCAGATATTTAATGCTTTTATATGCAGCAATCTGTTCATCCTTAAGCATACTTTCTTTGATCCCCAATGCAATTTTCCCTGCTGTTTCAGTTTTCTGCCGAGCTCCACTACTAATAGCATACATTAAAATAAGATTCAGTTTTTTATCTATGAGTTCATTGCATTTAATACCAGGTAAATCAACAGGGATGCTACCATAGATAAAAATGTCCTCTGCAACCATCCTTGGAGCATTGTCCTCAAGTATATCATATTGCTTAAGTATATGATGTTGTTGTAGGGATATGATTTCTGAATCGGTCTTAATGATATCCTTTGTTGCAGTAATCTCTCGGTCTCTCCAATCTTTAACCTTCTGAATTGTCAACTTTTCGATGGCTCGAATATAAATCTCCATAAACTGATAATCAATTGAACCAGTAGAAGTTACAGGAAGTTCTAATTTATCCTTAACAATTTTTGATTTTGAGATTGAATCACCCCATGAATATATAGGTTTCAAACTTTTATTGAGAGTTGCTACCATGAATAGTTGGATAAGTTCTTTTCGCAAATTGTTATCCTTAGCATATAAAACCAAGTTGTGACTGTCATTAGAAAAGAAGTCCTCGGCTTGATAGGTAATAACCATTGTCTTGCCTCCAATCATAATGGCATTCCCTTTTTCTATTTGATTATTATCGTATGAAATATATGCATAGACAGAGTTGTTGCCTTCCCCTGCCGTAACATAAGGAATTGTACCACTACCTGCAACTATAGAACTTTGTAAGATGTTATGAGCATTGTTTACATCAAAAATACCATTTGTTCTTTTCTTTTTCTTGTCATCTGTTACATAGAATGATTTAAATATGATTTTTCTATTGTTCATATTATCAATAGCATTCTTTTCCTCCTCCGTCAGTTCACAATTATCAAATCCTGAAACTTTTAGATACGCCTCCATCTCACGAATGCGAGATTCCTCCATTTCGCGAATGCGAGATTCCATATAAGCAAAATCTATATCTCCTGTTTTTGTAATAGGTAAGTGAATATACTGTTCTTTAATCTTAGACCATGTCCCCATGTTGTTATATGAAAATAATTTTCTCATAAACGACATGGTAGATACAAGATATAGTCCAACATTACGATTCTTTATCACATTTCCAGACAATGAGAAAACATGATTATGGGTTGCCATCTTATATTTAAAGTCGCGGTAATAAGTATTGCCCCAGAAATCAACAGTAATAGTATTGTTGTTAAAAACTTTTGCTTTTCTATCAGTCTTTCCTTTTATTCCTTGCGCTTCAACCCCAGAATTGATGAAATAATTACCTTTACCATTTATGTCTTTCTGCTGTAAATCTGTGTCACCAGTTTGAGCAGAGAATAAATGTCCTATTTTAAAGTCTTTATATGCCCACGCCTTCAACGTCCTAAGTCGTGGGCTTACTGTTTTCCCAGGCTGGACTCTCCTTTAAGAACTTGTCCAACCTTCCATGAAAGATACTCCTTGACTACGTTTTGGAAGTCCTCCTCAGTGGGCACGGTATCTATCTTTTGATGTTGCCCATATGTCCAATCTTTGCCGGAAAGGCTGATATAGTCCTCGGTATAGTCATCCTTGAAATAATGCAGGTTCTTATCATTAGCGCCCTTACCATAACGCACAAGGTTAGCAACCTCTGCATATCTTTCTTTTGCATTATCTGTATCGCGTAAGTTTACACTCTGCCCTGACTTCTTTCTGTTCATACGAGTATATCCGTCATTACTGAAATTGATAAAACGAACCACATCATTTTCTGCGTCATGAGGTCGATTTACCTCAAATACATAGATTGCAGTCTGTACACTCGCCTTTCCACAGAAGATATCAGCCATTTTGATAGATGCACGCAGGGTGTTGTTTTTTAGAATATTGGTAGTAAATGGAACTCCATTACCACTACCTGCATTTTCTTGTATCAATATGGCAGCACGTCCGCCATGGGTCATCTTTTCTAATGCCTTTTCTACAAACACAAAGCCTTTTCCGTCCGCTGAATATGGAGGATTGAGTAAGAATACATTAGCTGGGAAGGGCTTGTCTTTCTTTTTACCTTGTTTGTAATTTCCATCATACTCTAAAGAATTACTATGAATGATGTTGGCACTACCATCCTTCATCAGAATCATATTCAGAACGGCTAGCATATAGACATCGGCTAACTTCTCAATGCCGAGAAGTTGCTCCATCTTAATCTTTAGTATTTTTTCTTCCAATTTTGTTGGACTATCTTGGAGCTTTTGCTTAGCATCATCGATCATCTGATGCATGGCTGAAATAAGGAAGCCTGCCGAACCTGTCGCAAAGTCCCAAACGTAAGAATTCATATTTACCTCACAAAGCTTTGCCATCAGCTCTGTAACATAGCGTGGAGTCAGAACAACATCATTCTCGCCTCCATCAGGAACTGCTACCCATTCATTCATTACATTGAATAGGCGACCTGTAAAGTCTATGTTATGTAATTCTCCTGTAACGTATGGTAGAATATCGCGTTTTACATCAGCATAAATTGTATGTAGTTTACTTTCTCCATTTATCGGCACTTGAAGGTTTGATTGAGTAAATACAACTTTGAGTATGTCTGTAATCATCTCAATCTTTTCTTCCGGTAAGTTTTTATGTGCCAAATACATCCTAATTTTGCTCATCACGACTTGCCCATCGTTGTTCTCATCATCCTCTCTACCAGCCAAGTCTTCAACCCGAAGAGGTGGGACTCCTTCAGCTCCAAGGCCAGCCATAATTAGGCCAGCAACAAGTTGAACTCTATTATTTACCACAATTTGCTTTTCATCATGCAAACTTTGGTTTAAAGCTTTCAATTTACGTTCGATTTCATCCTCAAGAGCAAGTTTTCGTTCTTCTAATTCTTCGGGAGTTAGAGCGAGGGTGCCAATTTTCTGAACAAATTCCTTGACATTGCTATCTAGCAAGAAGGATATATCTTCATATTTCCCTACATGTTTGGGAACGAAAAGATTATCTTTGGAAATATACCAAACGTCAACTTCATGAATAGTTTTCCCTGCTTCTTCATAACCATTCACCCCAATAGCAACAACTTCATTATATGATTCAGCGTATTCTAATATGGCATTGGCATAATGAACTGCTCCATTAACAGCATACTTTGCTATATTCTGGTAATTGGGCTCTGAATTCTTCTTTGTATTTTCTACATCTCCCTTGTCGTTCGTTTTTATTAAATCACCTTTTTTCCCTTTCACCTCAATCATTACAGGTATCTTGCACCCGTTGTCAGAAATCAGTATATATTTGACATCTGGATAGTTCTTTCCCGAACCACCTTGCTTGCTTGGTGCCTTTTCAAGCGCATTTTCAATTTCGGGATTAATATATTCAGTTTTAGTGTAATACTTCTGTCCGTTGAATTGTTTTTTACACCAATCCTCAATCTGTTCTTCTATGCTTTTTATTTTCTTTGCCATTGTAATTCAAGTGAACTTATTATATTCTTAAATCGATCATTAATAGTCTTTACTTTATTTCAAAACGTTAACTATAAATCAATTTTTTGATTGTATAATTAGTTCTCGTACATCAACCTCTAATAAGGTTGCAATCTTCACGAGTGTCGCCAAATCCGGTTGAGCCACATTAGAACACCATTTAGATACAGTTGACGGATTTTTACCCAATTGTTCTGCCAACCATTTGCCTGTACGTTTCTTTTCTACAAGCACTATTTTAAGACGATTTATATCCTCCATCAGAATCAATCTATTGAATTTAACGCAAAGGTATTTATTTTATTGAGAACAAAAGAGTATTTGCCCAAGAAAATTTCGCAACTCTGCAAATCTCTCGACTTCGGAGGGAGAAGTTCGCGGAATGTGGCAAGGTATGTTCCGGCGAACATCAAGTTTTCAGCGGCTCAATTCATTTTGAGCCGCCATACCTTGCTGTGTTCAATAGAACACAAACCTGAAGCTTGAATTCATGGTTTATAAATGGCAGGATTGTTATAGCATCGGCAAGCAATATGCCAGTTTGCAAAGTTTGTGGGCAATAAGGCTGTATGGTTTGCAAACCAGCCTGCCGTATAGCTGGTAGGTCTGCTGGCTGACCAGTCTGTGGTAAATGTCGAATTGTGAACTTTTGTTTCTTTGAGGGAGGGATTCTTCCTCTCAAATGCAAAAAAACGGATAGCGAAGCAATCAAGGCTCTGCCATCCGTCTGATTTTCGGTTTCCCATCGGTCGGTTATCTCCTCTATGGGTGCTTTACCTGTGCGACCTTGAAAGATGCAATTTTTTTCGGATCAATACACTCGAAGAATGAAAGGATGATTGTTCCGAAAACGGTTTACCGCTTGAATTTGCAGATTTCAAAACCAGTTCGCACAGACCTTTGCACCCGTTGAGGAATGAACGTATGATGGGAATTAACAAAAATGTATGTATGAATTGGTTGTTGCGTATGAATGCCTGCTTTGATGCCAGCAGACGTTCTTGTTGATTCCGCATAGTTTCGCAACAGCTTTTATCCCATGTCGACAATTGGCATAGCAGGGTACGGGTAACAACTTATTTCCCTCTGCCATTCCGCTGTACTTCTCGATGATATGTTTGGCTGTATAGAGCAATCGGATATTTGTTTCCGTTCCCGTCTTTTGACGGTTGGTCTTTATCCACAAATGTCCATCGAATGATGTTTGAAGGTTATCGGTAGTTAAATTATATATATTCCTCCAACTCAATCCGCTGAAACAACAGAAGATGAAAAGGTCTCTAATCAACTCGTAACTTTTCTTCTTGAATGTACCATTGATGAGCATTGTGATTTCTTCTTTGGTCAGAAATTCTCTTTTGGTTTCCTCTTTTGTGATGCGATAGGTATAAAACGGGTCGAGTTGTAACCAACCGTTGTTAATGGCTGTGTATATGATACTGCGGAACAGTATCATATACGACCAGACGGTATTTGTGCAATGGTTCTTCTCGGTGCGAAGGAACAACTCGAAGTCGGTGATGAATGCAGGGGATAACTCACGCAAGGTAATATCACTCACCTTGTAGCGATGCTTGATGAATACCTCCAAATGGTTGTAAACGGTACAATACTTCCAATAGCTGCGTTGGCTTTTCATCTTACCTACTTGTTTGGTATAATCTTCATTATGCTGTTGAAATACGGCAAGCAAGGTTTTATGGTTCTGTCCCATACCCAAGAATGCGTTTCTGACTTTCTCTGCCGACACATAACCGTCTCTTTCTATAATTTCTTGATAAGCCTTGTTGATACCTACTCTGATTTTATCCAACATTCGGTTGGCTTCTTGTGCAACAACGCTTCTTCCCGACATTCTGCTGAGATTTATGTCCCACACCTTTTCCTCCACATCCAATTTGCAACTGAATTGGGAAATCTTGCCGTTCACTGTGAGACGGTACATTACAGGCACAAGCCCGTTCTTCTTCGGGGCATTGCGTTTGAGATAGAATAATACTCTGACAGTGCTTCTGCTCATAACTCTACTTTTTTGTTTGCAAAATTATTTATGGTAGAGTCGAATGACGGTAAGCAGAACACAGCGTATCGGTACAGAAGAATCCGGCAAAGTGAAACCATAACGAAGATATGAGAAACTTCACTACATTTGCAGCCACAATCGCTTAACAAGTATTGCCATTCAATCTGTTACAGCCACCAAAACAACCTTTCAAAGTCAAGATTCAAAGTAACGGGATAGTAACGAAACTCTGTCATTTCTTGGCTTTTCGTTGGCTTTCGATGGCACCGCAACATTTTGGCTAATACTGTTAAATCGCTAACAGACAACATTCTTTCCCCGTTTTGCACTCACTTTCGTTTCTTTGTTGTATCTTTGAAGAAGATAAAAATGAACGAGTTCATTTTATACTGTTCTCGGTTTACATTATCTTTGTAGCATTAATGAATACTATTATAGTAGAAGGAGGCAAGGACATGGGTAACAGAATATATCCTATCGGGATACAAAACTTCGAGAAGATTCGTAAGGAAGGATACGTTTATGTGGATAAAACTGCATTGATGTATAAGTTGGTGAAGAGTGGTAGTTACTATTTCCTTTCCCGCCCCCGCCGTTTTGGGAAGAGTTTGCTGATTTCCACGCTCGAAGCCTATTTTGAGGCGAAACGGGACTTGTTTGAAGGCTTGGCGGTGGAAACTTTGGAAAAAGACTGGGTGAAACGCCCCGTGTTCCATCTGGACTTGAATATCGGGAAATATGATACGCCGGACAGTCTGGACAAGATACTGAATGAAACGCTTGATTACTGGGAGTCACTTTACGGAATGCGTTCTGCCGAAACGACTCTTGCCTTGCGCTTTGCAGGAGTTGTGGGACGGGCCTATGAGCAAAGTGGTGAGCGTGTAGCCATTCTCATCGACGAATATGACAAACCCTTGCTCCAAGCTATCGGCAACGAGGAACTGCAACGCGAATTCCGCAACACTCTGAAACCTTTCTATGGCGTACTGAAAACCATGGACGGCTGCATCAAGTTTGCCTTGCTGACGGGAGTGACCAAGTTTGGCAAAGTCAGTGTGTTCAGTGACCTGAACAATCTGAATGACATCTCCATGGACGAGCCGTTTATTTCCATCTGTGGAATCACTGAAAAGGAGATACATCTTAATTTTGAAGAAGACCTGCACGAATTGGCAGCCGCGCAGAAAATGACGTATCAGGAAGTGTGCAATGAACTGAAAGCGTGCTATGACGGTTATCACTTTACAGAAAACACGGACGGCATCTACAATCCTTTCAGTTTGCTGAATACATTCTTTAAGATGAAATTCGGCAACTATTGGTTTGAAACCGGAACGCCTACTTACCTTGTGGAGTTGCTGAGACGCAATCATTACAATTTGGAGCGCATGGCACATGAAGAAACGAATGCTGATGTACTGAACTGTATTTATGGCGACAACGAACCCATACCGGTTATTTTCCAAAGCGGTTATCTCACGATAAAGGGATATGATAAGGAATTCGGTCTATACCGTCTCGGTTTCCCTAACCGGGAAGTGGAAGAGGGCTTTATCAGATTTCTGATGCCGTTTTATACCCGCTTCAATCAGTTAGAAGCACCGTTTGAGATACAAAGATTTGTTCGTGAGATACGTTCCGGCCAACCTAACGCTTTCTTTAAGAGGCTGCAAAGCTTTTTTGCCGACACACCTTATGAATTGGTGAAAGACTTGGAATTACATTACCAAAATGTGCTGTTTATCGTCTTCAAGCTGGTGGGTTTCTACACACAGGCGGAGTATCACACTTCGGAAGGGAGGGTGGATCTGGTAGTGAAGACTGCCGATTACATTTACGTCATGGAATTCAAACTGGAAGGTACTGCAGAAGAAGCTTTGCAGCAAATAGAAGAAAAACAGTATGCTCTTCCTTTTGAGGCAGACCCGAGGAAATTATTCAAAATAGGTGTGAACTTCAGTAATAAAACAAGGAATATAGAGAAGTGGGTTATTGAATGACAGATTTGTGTAATTCGCGTTCTTTTATTCCGTTTTGACACTATCTTATGCGGATTGGAGTAGAGAGTCCTTTTATATTTCATCTTTGTTGTGTGTTAAGTTAACGTAAGTTCCTAATTTCTAATTCTCAAAATTAGAAAAATGGTATTGGACAAAAACAAAATGGAAGAATTAAAAAATAAAAAAAAGAAAAGTCGGAAAAACCGGCCCGAATACTTGACTTCGCCTTTCGGATGTCGTATCTTTGCAGGGTAGTTGATAATAGAGAATTCATACGACTTGTTTTCTAAGATAATAACAGACAAAAAATAAGAAAGGCGGTAATTTCAATAGGAAGTTATCGCCTTTTTTGTTGATATTTATTGGATTCGGGCTTAAAAGAGGCTTTTTATGTTTTTAATAAACGTTGAGCACATTCTTTAAAAACGTTCCTGTTATTCTTTAAAAACGAATAACAAGAAGCTTAATAAAGCAGAGAAATGCCTGTGATTTGTCTATATTTGAGACTGTGATAAGAACCTTTGGTATTCTGTTAATATGCTTCGTTTGGTAAATTGTTTATACGATGATGCTTGAAAATACCATTCTAAATATATGAATATTTAAAAAATGATAGTAAATGGGTGCAGAAGGAGTAATAAATCATAGAAATAATGATTATCTTTGTGATGTTTCATTGCTAAAAAGAATACTTTTATGGATTTTAGTGTTAAGGATAAAATAGAGTATATTGTAGCTCTGATCAGTGAGTTTGCTAAGCTACATTCGCTTGCTCCCAGCCAGGCATACCGTTATCTGGATCGGTATAAAGCTATTGATTTCATAGATAAACACTATGGTATTGCTCATACACAACGTTTTGGGGATGTAATATCAGATATTACGGCTTATTGTCAACGTTTTGGAGGGGCAATAAAATGATTCTTTATCATGGTACAACGGTAGATATTAAGGAAATTGATCTTCAAAAATCAAAACCTAATAAAGACTTTGGAAAAGGGTTTTTTGCGTACTCTGTATACATCGGATACGTATGCAAAATTGCAGGATGCTAAAACCGGACTTTATTTTCAGAGTCCTCGCTATGTGTATGACTTTTTGAGGAATGAAATTAAAACTGGTAAAATGTCATAGCTGACAGAAGCTATATATTATTATGGATTCGCCCCGCCAATTCTTTGCAAAGAGAATGGGCGGGGCGAATCCATTATTAATCAGTAAAGACTCATTACCCGGCATATGTTGCCTCGTGCACATCTGCCACCGCCCGTCCGCTCGGATCATTTTTCCCTTGCAACGTGGCATCCCAGGCAAGTGCTTCAGCAGTAGAGCAAGCCACGCTCGGCACACTGGGCACGCTTCGGGCAGCCGACTGACTGGGGAAGTGCTCTTCGAAAATGCTACGATAGTAATATTCCTCCTTATTCTGTGGCGGATTGATGGGAAACCGTTCGGCGGCATGTTCCATCTGATGGTCGGTGACGGCGGCCGAAGTAATGGCTTTCAATGTATCAATCCAATTGTAACCGACGCCATCGGAAAATTGCTCTTTTTGCCGCCAGGCAACACTCTGAGGCAGCATATCTTGAAAAGCTTCGCGCACAATGCGTTTCTCCACTTCTTTGCCCGGACACATCTTGACGGCAGGGCTGAGGTTCATTGCCACATCCAGGAACTCTTTATCGAGGAAGGGAACACGACCTTCCACACCCCAGGCAGAAAGGCTCTTATTGGCACGCAGACAGTCGTACAGGTGCAGCTTGGAGAGCTTACGGATCGTTTCTTCGTGGAAAGCCTGCGGTGTGGGGGCTTTGTGGAAGTATAGATAACCACCGAAAACCTCATCGGCACCTTCGCCACTAAGCACCATTTTGATACCCATAGACTTGATGACACGTGCCAACAGGTACATCGGTGTGGAAGCACGTACAGTGGTAACATCGTATGTTTCGATAAAGTAGATGACATCACGCAAGGCATCAAGTCCTTCCTGAATGGTATAATTGATTTCATGGTGAACAGTGCCGATATATTCCGCCACTTCACGGGCTTTAATTAAGTCCGGTGCACCGCGCAGGCCGACGGCGAAGGAGTGGAGTTGAGGCCACCAGGCTTCGCTCTGGTTATCAGTTTCAATGCGCTTGCGGGCATACTTCTTGGCAATGGCAGAAATGACGGAAGAGTCGAGACCACCACTGAGCAGAACACCGTAAGGAACATCGGACATTAACTGGCGTTGCACGGCAGCTTCAAGGGCGAGTTTTACGCTGTTGATTTCTGGTTGGGTAGCCCGGCGGGCGGTGGTGTCATTGGCTTTGACGGCGGCATAATCGGTCCAGGGGCGTTGATACCAACGATGCATTTTTCCTTCACGTCCCCAGAAGTAATGTCCGGGCAGAAAAGGCTCGTAGATATCACAGAAACCTTCGAGAGCTTTCAGTTCGCTACCGACGTAGATATGTCCCTGGTCGTCACGACCGATATAAAGAGGGATTACCCCGATAGGGTCACGGGCAATCAGATAATCGTCTGCTTCCTCATCGTAAAGGGCAAAGGCGAAGATACCGTTCAATTCTTCGAGGAAATGAATGCCTTTATCCTTATATAATGCGAGGATGACTTCACAGTCCGATCCTGTACGGAAAGCATACTTGTCGGCATAGCGGGAACGGATTTCCCGATGATTATAGATTTCACCGTTGACGGCAAGGATTTGCTTGCCATCCGGAGAATACAATGGTTGTCCGCCACTTTCCGGATCGACGATGGAAAGACGTTCGTGAGCCAGGATGGCACTACCGCCTACATAAATACCACTCCAGTCCGGTCCGCGATGACGGATTTTCTGCGCCATTCGAAGCGCTTTGTTTCTCAATTCCTGGGATTGAGATTTGATATTGAAGATACCTACGATTCCACACATGATACTTAGTGATTAGGGGTTAGTTACTCAAATACTTGTCTATCCGTTCTGCCACTCTCCGTCCGTCCGCCAGTGCATGCACCACAAGGCTGGCACCACGTGCCGCATCACCTGCTACGAACACATTTTCCGGAAATTCCGGTTGTTCCGGTTTCAGGAAGCCCATGGCCAGAAGCACCATATCGGCGTCTATCACTTCCTTTTTTCCGGTAGGTTTCATGGTAGGGCGTCCTCCATCCTGAGCCGGAATCCATTCCACTTCTTCCACCTCTACACCGCAGACTTTTCCATTCTTGCCAATAAACTGATTGGATGCCAGCGACCAGCGGCGCGTGCAACCTTCTTCGTGACTTGAAGTCGTCTTCAGTACAATGGGCCATTGCGGCCAAGGAGTAGCGTCATTGTGACCTACGGGAGGCTGTGGCATGATTTCAATCTGTGTCACACTCACGGCTCCCTGGCGGATACTCGTACCGATACAGTCTGATCCTGTATCACCGCCACCGATGACGAGAACCCGTTTGCCCTTGGCATTTACCAGACGGTCTTTGGGGAACGTTTCTCCATCGAGGATATGATTTTGCTGGGACAGCATTTCGAGGGCAAGATAAATACCTTTCAGTTCGCGTCCGGGGATGTTGAGGTCGCGTGCCTGCGGCGTCCCGGTGCAGATGCAGTAGGCATCAAAGCCCGCGGGGAGGTTCTGTACATCTACCGTTACGCCCATTTCGAACTTGATGCCTTCGGCTTCAAGCACTCCCATCCGGCGGTCGATTACTGCCTTATCGAGTTTAAAATTAGGAATACCATAGCGCAGTAATCCGCCGGGCATGGGTTTGCTGTCAAAAAGAGTCACTTCATAGCCTTTAGCATTCAGCCGGCAGGCAGCGGAGAGTCCCGCAGGACCTGCACCGATGATGGCAACCCGCTTTCCATTACGTTCGGGTTGAATGGGCACGATGTAACCTTCGCGAAAAGCCGCTTCGGCAATAGCCGCCTCGTTTTCACGAATGGTGACAGGTTCATCGCACGAAAGCTTCAGTACACACGACTTTTCGCACAGTGCCGGACAGATGCGTCCGGTAAATTCGGGGAAGTCGTTTGTGGCGGCGAGCACTTCGTATGCTTCGCGCCATTTACCTTTATAAAGTGCATCTTGAAATTCAGGTTGTTTATTGCCCAACGGGCATGCCCAGTGACAGAAGGGTACACCGCAATCCATGCAACGTGATGCCTGGAGTTTACGTTCGTGACTGTTTAAAGTTTGCTCCACCTGACTGAAGTCGGTGATACGTTCGTGGACAGGACGGTATCCCGCTTCCTGTCGTGGTATGTTTAAGAATGCTTTTGGATCTGCCATTTTTAGATTTATGATTTGTAATTTATTTTTGGATTTATGATTTCAGGTTTATGATCTCTGCTTAGGCTTACGCTATGGCATGCCTTTATGATACCGTCCGGCAAGTCATAAAATCATAAATCTCTTAATAATCTCTCTGCATCTCTGCAATCTTCTGTTGCAGTTTCCGCATTTGCTCTTCTTGCAGTACCTTCTTGTACTCGATGGGGACTATCTGGATAAACTCATCCACATATCGGTTCCAGTCATCAAGCATAGTGCGTGCCAGGTTGGAGCCTGTATAGAGGTAGTGCTGACGGATGAGTTCGTGCAACTCTTTACGATAGGAGGCTTCTTCGATGAGGCTTAGTTCCACCATTTCCATGTTACAGAAATAATCGAAGTTTCCATCCTTATTCCATACATAAGCTACACCGCCCGACATACCGGCTGCGAAGTTGCGCCCTGTTGCCCCGAGGACTACCACACGACCGCCCGTCATGTACTCGCAACAATGATCACCTACACCCTCTACTACGGCAATGGCACCGGAATTGCGGACAGCAAAACGTTCGCCTACGCGCCCATTGATGTAAACTTCACCACTGGTTGCGCCATAGAGCAAGGTGTTTCCTGCAATCGTATTCTTTTCGGCCTGGAAGTTAGAGCGTACCGGAGGTAATACGGCAATCCGTCCACCCGAAAGGCCTTTGCCGAGGTAATCGTTCGCTTCACCTTCCAGCTTGAAGTTAACACCCGGTACAAGGAAGGCACCGAAACTTTGTCCTGCAGAACCTTTGAACTTTACGTTCAACGTATGTTCCGGCAGTCCCGCTTCACCGTACTTCGCGGCAATGGTACCCGAAAGCATAGCTCCGCAAGCACGATCCGTATTGGCAATCGTATATTCCAGTGAGATTTCTTTCTGGTTTTCCAGAGCTTCGGCAGCGGCATGCAGCATTTCAACGTCTTTTACGTGGTCGATGCCGTGTTGCTGGTCGATGGTGTGGCGGATGGCTGCACCATTATCGACACGTGCCAGTATTTTGTCGAAACTAATTAGGGATTGCTTGGGCGATTCGTTTTCTGACTTGCGGATAATAAGATCCGTGCGTCCGATGATATCATCCATACGTTCCACACCGATTTCGGCGAGATATTCCCGCACTTCCTGCGCCAGGAAAGTGAAGAAGTTCACCAGGTATTCGCTGCGTCCGTGGAAGCGCCGGCGAAGTTCCTCGTTTTGCGTTGCCACACCCACAGGGCAGGTGTTCTGATGGCATTTGCGCATCATGACGCAACCCAGTACAATCAAAGCGCTGGTTGCAAAACCGAACTCTTCGGCACCCAGCATCGCCATCAGTACGATGTCGCGACCGGTTTTCAATTGCCCGTCCACTTGCAGCATCACTTGCCCGCGCAGACCGTTCAGTACAAGAGTCTGTTGCGTCTCGCTTAGTCCCAGTTCAGGAGAGATACCGGCATAGCGGATGCTGGAGGCAGGAGAGGCGCCCGTACCACCTTCCGCACCGGAGATGACGATAAGGTCTGCTTTTGCTTTGGCCACTCCGGCGGCAATGGTTCCTACACCGCTTTCGGCTACCAGCTTCACACTGATCTTGGCACGAGGATTTACATTCTTCAGGTCGAAGATCAACTGTGCCAGGTCTTCGATGGAATAAATGTCGTGATGGGGCGGGGGAGAAATCAATGAAATGCCAGGAATGGAATGGCGCGTTTTCGCAATCACCTGATCTACTTTAAAGCCCGGTAACTGACCGCCTTCACCCGGTTTGGCCCCTTGTGCCACTTTGATTTGTATTTCATCGGCATTCACCAGATACTCCGTTGTTACGCCGAAACGTCCCGAAGCTACCTGCTTGATGGCGCTACGCAGACTGGTTCCGTCTTCGCGGGGCGTGAAGCGTGCGCTGTCTTCGCCGCCCTCACCTGTGTTGCTGCGTCCGTGAATCCGGTTCATGGCAATGGCCATTGCCTCATGCGCTTCTTTGCTGATAGACCCGTAACTCATGGCACCCGTCACAAAGCGGTGCATGATGCTTTCTACCGGTTCAACCTTATCTATAGAAATGGGGGCACGGCGGAAATCCAGGAAATCGCGCAGGAAGATAGGCGCTTCTTTTCCATCTACCAGACTGGTAAATTCTTTGAACTTCTTATAGCTGCCCAAGCGTGTGGCAAGTTGCAAGGTAGAAATGGTTTCCGGGTTCCAGGCATGTTTTTCTCCGTCTTTACGGAAAGCATACAAACCGTTGTTGGGGAGTAATCCGTCTACCTGTGCGGCAAAACCTGCATCGTGGAATGCGATTGCATCGCGTGCCACTTCATCCAACCGGATACCGCCTATTGTGGATCTCAACCCGCCGAAATAAGCATTGCTGAGCTCTTCACTCAAACCTACGGCTTCGAATATTTTTGCTCCCCGATACGAGCGGATGGTACTGATACCCATCTTACTCATGATCTTGAACAATCCCTTGCAGATGGATTTGACATATTTCTTTTCGGCTGTGGCATAATCCAATTGGATTTCTTTCTTCGCCACCAGCTTGTCGATCACGGCAAATGCCATGTAAGGGTTCAGGGCGCTGGCGCCAAATCCCAGTAACAGGGCTGCGTGCATCACCTCGCGTATTTCACCGCTTTCCACGACCAATGCCGTCTGCACACGTTTACCCACGGAGATAAGGTGGTGGTGCACTGCGCTTACTGCCAGCAGGGAGGGGATAGCCGCATGAGTGGCATCCACATCACGGTCGCTCAATATAATGTAGTTCACCCCTTCGCTGACGGACTCTTCCGCTTGCTTGCAAAGTGCTGTGAGTGCTTCCTGCAATCCGGCGCGGCCCTTTGCTACTTCAAACAACAAGGGTAGTTTCACTGTTTTGAAACCTTTGTAGCGGATGTTGCAAAGAATATCCAGTTGTGCATTGCTCAGGATGGGATGGTTGAGGCGCACCATCTTACAATGGCTTTCGCTGGGTGTCAGGATGTTCATGCCCACGGCGCCGATATATTCCGTCAGTGACATTACCAGTTCCTCGCGTATCGGGTCGATAGGCGGATTGGTGACTTGTGCAAACTGTTGGCGGAAGTAGTTGTACAGTAGTTGCGGCTTATCTGAAAGCACGGCAAGCGGCGTATCATTCCCCATTGAGTTGATAGGCTCGGCACCCGTGGTACACATCGGAACGATGAGCCGCTCCACATCTTCCTTGGAATAGCCGAAGGTACGCAGCATCCTCTCGTAATCGGGCACAGTGTGCGCTACCTTACGGCCGCTTTTCAGCTCATCCAGTTCGATGCGGTTCGTTGCCAGCCAACTGCGGTAAGGCTTGGCTTCGGCCAACTGTTTTTTCAATTCTCCGTCGTAGTAGATTTCGCCTTTTTCGGTATCTACCAGTAGTATCTTACCCGGTTGCAGGCGTCCCTTTTCTTTGATGTCTCCCGGTTCGAAATCCATCACGCCCACTTCGCTGGCCACTACCATCATATCGTTGTGCGTAATCAGATAGCGTGCAGGACGCAATCCGTTACGGTCGAGCATACCGCCCGCAAAACGTCCGTCGCTGAACAGCAAGGCGGCAGGACCGTCCCACGGTTCCATCAGGATGGAGTGGTATTCATAGAATGCTTTCAGATCTTCGCTGATAGGATTCTTTTCATTGAAAGATTCCGGTACTAGCATGGCCATGGCATGCGGCAGGCTGAGGCCTGACATAACGAGGAATTCCAAAACATTGTCCAGTGAGGCACTGTCGCTCATCCCCGGCTGAATGATGGGGCGTATCTCCCTGATGTCGCCCAAGACGGGAGAGGAGAGCACACTTTCACGGGCTTCCATCCAACCCCGGTTGCCGCGGATGGTGTTGATTTCGCCGTTGTGGGCCAGGAGGCGGAACGGTTGTGCCAGTCCCCAGGTAGGGAAGGTGTTGGTGCTGAAGCGGGAGTGCACCAGTGCTATGCCGCTGGTGAAGTAGGGGTTTGTCAGATCGGGGAAGTAGCCTCGCAGTTGCAGTGAAGAGAGCATACCTTTATAGATGATGTTCTTCGTGGATAGGGAGACAACGTAGAAATCTTCGTGCGTGGCAATATCGGATTTGCGTACTTTGTTTTCTATTCTTTTTCTTATGAGATAGAGTTTACGGTCGGCTGTCTCGCTTTCCGTAAATCCGGTGATGAAAATCTGTTTGATATCCGGTTCGTTGGCAAGTGCCGATTCTCCCAGAATTTCTGGACAAGTGGGCACATTGCGCAGGTGCATCAATGTCAATCCTTCTTTTTCAATCTCTTCGATGATAATACTTAAGATAGCACCTTGATCTTTCTCATCTTTCGGCAGAAAGAGAAGACCTGTACCGTATTTTCCTTTCTCGGGGACAGGAATACCCTGCAAAAGAATAAACTCGTGCGGGATTTGCAGCAGGATGCCGGCACCGTCTCCGGTTTTGTTATCTGCACCTTCGGCGCCCCGGTGACGCATGTTCTCCAACACCTTCAATGCAGACTCTACCAGTTCGTGTGATTTGCCTCCGTGGATGTTCACTAACATACCGACACCACAAGCGTCATGCTCGTTCTCTGCATCATACAAGCCCAACTGCCTGGGCTGTCGTTGATATACAGGATGTTGGCTTTCTTCCCTCCCCTGTTGTCCGGCTTTTCTTTTTGTTTCATTGTTAAAAAGTTCTTCTTTCATCTTTTTAAGTTTACTTTATTCTGTGGTAATACCTATTATTTCTATCAAAATGTTTGGCAAAAGTATTAATCTAATTTCAAATTGGTATAATAATGTGGATTTTTGTGACTTGCAAAATATCTGTTTATTGGGTCTGTGTTTTAAATTGAAATAAAATATATGCTTTTGTGTTTTGAATTGAAGTAAAATGCGTGGTTTATATTCTGTATTGTAAGTACGCCTTTCCCTCGTTCAAGAAATTGCCATATTGCCATAATGCCAAATAGCCAAAAGGGAAGTGCATGACATTTTTTTTGTTTCATCCTTATCCGGATATAACCAAGTCCGTACCAAGTCCGTACCAACTCCGTGTCAAGTCCATACCAACTCCGTACCAAGTCCATTCCTATAGACACGGAGATGGTACGGACTTGATACAGTGTTGATATGGGATTGACATGGATTTAGTCTCTTTACCCGTTGGCAGAATTGATTTCTTTCTTTAGGGTATGAATAAAATGAGTATCTCTACATTAAGTAAATAGAGTATCTCAATCCCCCTCCTCCGACGGAGGAGGGGTGCCCAGAGGGCAGGGTGGTAGGTAAAGCAAGAAATACCGATGAATCATATCAATAAGGAATTCTTTTCTCACCTACCACCTCCCCCTACGGGTACTCCTCCTCCCCAGAGGAGGAGAATTGAGATAGTACTGTTTAATCACTTTTATTCATTACTTTTCCATTATGAATTAATTCCGCCAACAGGTTCTCTTTATCTTATTGGCCTTTTCCTTTGGCCTTGGCAATTTGGCTTTTTGGCAATTTGGCAACCTTGAAAAACGACACTCTTTATCGGATTGGAAGATTTTTCCGCTATCTCCTTTCAATATAAAACTAAAATTCCATTGCTTACTTTGAATTTATAAAATTATTCCTTTTGCTTTAATAAGTTTGTTTTCTTTAACATTTTGACAAGAAAATAACTTTTTTCTATTCTTTTGATAAATAAATAGGCGAAACATTAACTTTATGTTCTCAGGTTTTTATATCTTTGCAGCGCAAAATCAAATATTAATTAGTATGTGTGGAATAGTAGGCTATATTGGTCAAAAGAAAGCCTACCCCATTCTTATCAAAGGATTGAAGCGATTAGAGTATCGCGGATATGATAGTGCAGGGGTAGCATTAATCAGTGATAACCGACAGTTGAACGTTTACAAAACGAAAGGTAAGGTTTCGGAACTGGAAACTTTCGTTACTCAAAAAGATATTTCCGGTAACATCGGAATTGCCCATACCCGTTGGGCTACGCACGGGGAACCTTGCTCCGCTAACGCCCATCCTCATTATTCCTCTTCCGAACATCTTGCTCTCATCCACAACGGCATCATCGAAAACTACGCCGTCCTTAAAGAAAAACTCCAGGCCAAAGGCTATTCATTCAAAAGCAGTACGGACACCGAAGTACTGGTGCAACTGATAGAATTCATCCAGAAATCCAAAAATACAGATTTGCTGACTGCTGTGCAATTAGCGTTGCGTGAAGTAATCGGCGCTTATGCCATTGCCGTGCTGGATAAGGACAATCCGGATGAGATTATTGCAGCCCGCAAGAGTAGTCCGTTGGTGGTAGGTATCGGTGAAGATGAGTTTTTCCTGGCTTCGGATGCTACGCCGATTGTGGAATATACAGATAAAGTCGTATATTTGGAAGATGAAGAGATCGCCGTCATCCGTCGCGGAGAGAAACTGAAGGTGGTGAACCTGAAAAATGTGGAATGTCCGCACGAAGTGAAGACGGTGGCGCTGAATCTGGGACAGTTGGAAAAGGGTGGTTATCCGCACTTTATGCTGAAAGAGATTTTTGAACAGCCCGATTGCATTCACGACTGTATGCGCGGACGTATCAATGTAGAAAGTACAAATGTGGTGCTTTCCGCAGTGATTGATAACAAAGACCGCCTGCTGGCAGCCAAACGTTTCATCATCGTGGCGTGCGGTACTTCCTGGCATGCGGCTCTTATCGGAAAGCATCTGATAGAAAGTCTTTGCCGCATTCCGGTGGAAGTGGAGTATGCTTCGGAATTCCGTTACCGTGATCCGGTGATAGACAGTAAGGATGTGGTGATTGCGATTTCGCAAAGTGGCGAGACGGCGGATACACTGGCAGCTGTGGAACTGGCGCGGAGTCGTGGGGCATTTATCTATGGCATCTGTAATGCGATTGGTTCGTCTATTCCGAGGGCTACGCATACGGGTTCTTATATCCACGTAGGTCCCGAAATCGGAGTGGCTTCCACCAAAGCGTTTACGGGACAGGTGACAGTGCTCACCATGCTGGCGCTGACGCTTGCCAAGGAGAAGAATACGATAGATGAGGGGCAATTCCTTGCCATCGTGCAGGAGCTGAACCGCATTCCTGATAAGATGAAAGAAGTGCTGAAACTGAATGGCAGCATTGCAGAGCTTTCCAAGATCTTCACGTATGCGCATAACTTTATCTATCTGGGACGCGGATATTCGTATCCCGTAGCCCTGGAAGGTGCGTTGAAGCTGAAAGAAATCTCTTATATCCATGCCGAGGGTTATCCGGCTGCTGAAATGAAGCACGGGCCTATCGCACTGATAGATGCTGAAATGCCGGTGGTAGTGATTGCTACACAGAACGGGCTTTATGAGAAAGTATTGAGCAATATACAGGAAATCAAGGCACGTAAGGGCAAAGTGATTGCCCTAGTGACAAAAGGGGATACGGTTATCAGCAAGATTGCCGATACTTGTATCGAGTTGCCGGAAACAATCGAGTGCCTCGACCCGTTAATTACTACAGTACCGTTGCAGTTACTGGCCTATCATATCGCAGTATGCAAAGGGATGGATGTGGATCAGCCGAGAAACTTGGCGAAGAGCGTCACAGTGGAATAAAGAGGGTAATACGAAATAAATAGTAAACGATAAATTGTACTTTGTACATTGTAAATTGTAAATGAACTGATGGAAGAACTGAAGCATGAATGTGGCGTTGCCATGATACGCCTGCTGAAACCTCTGGAATACTATGAACAGAAGTACGGCACATGGATGTACGGTTTGAACAAACTCTATCTTCTGATGGAGAAACAGCACAACCGCGGACAAGAGGGCGCCGGTATGGCTTGTGTAAAGCTGGAAGCAAATCCCGGTGAAGAGTATATGTTCCGTGAGCGTGCACTCGGTTCGGGTGCCATTACCGAGATATTCGGTACGGTGCAGAGCAACTTTAAGGATCTGACAAAAGAGCAGCTTCATGATGCGGATTATGCTAAGAAGTACCTTCCTTTTGCGGGCGAGGCTTACATGGGGCACTTGCGCTATTCCACTACTGGAAAGAGCGGCATTTCCTATGTGCACCCTTTCCTGAGGCGTAACAACTGGCGGGCTAAGAATCTCGCTCTTTGCGGCAATTTCAACATGACGAACGTGGATGAGATCTTTGCACGTATCACTGCTATCGGCCAGCATCCGCGGAAGTATGCCGATACGTACATCATGCTGGAACAAGTGGGACACCGTCTCGACCGTGAAGTGGAGCGCCTCTTCAATCTTGCCGAAGCGGAAGGATTGACAGGCATGGGCGTGACTCACTATATAGAAGATCATATGGACCTGGCAAACGTGCTGCGTACTTCGAGCAAGGAGTGGGACGGAGGCTATGTGATATGCGGACTGACGGGAAGCGGTGAATCGTTTGCGGTGCGCGATCCGTGGGGAATCCGCCCCGCATTCTGGTATCAGGATGATGAAGTGGCAGTGCTTGCCAGCGAACGTCCTGTGATACAAACCGCTTTCAATGTGCCGGCAGCCAGCATTAAGGAATTGATGCCCGGACAAGCCTTGCTGATTAACAAGACAGGCAAGCTGCGTACCACCCAAATCAATAAAGTACGCGAGGTGAAACCCTGTTCTTTCGAACGTATTTATTTCTCACGAGGTAGTGATGTGGATATTTACAGAGAACGTAAACTATTGGGTGAGAAACTGATACCTAACATCTTGAAAGCCATCAATAAAGACCTTGACCATACTGTGTTTTCCTTTATTCCGAATACAGCGGAAGTTGCTTTCTACGGCATGTTGCAGGGATTGGATGATTATCTGAATGAAGAGAAAGTGCAACAGATCGCTTCCTTGGGACATAGTCCCAGTCTGGAGGAACTGGAACAGATACTTTCTCGCCGTATCCGTAGCGAAAAGGTAGCCATCAAGGACATCAAACTGCGCACGTTTATTGCAGAAGGAAACAGCCGTAATGACTTGGCTGCGCACGTGTATGATATCACCTATGGCAGTCTGGTGCCGGGTGTGGACAATCTTGTCATTATCGACGACTCTATTGTGCGCGGAACCACTCTGAAACAGAGTATTATCGGTATTCTCGACCGTCTGGGCCCCAAGAAGATTGTGATTGTTTCTTCTTCCCCGCAGGTACGTTATCCTGATTATTATGGCATCGACATGGCAAAGATGAGTGAATTCATTGCTTTTAAAGCGGCCATCGAATTGCTGAAAGACCGGGATATGAAAGATGTGATTGCCGCTGCCTACCGCAAATCGAAAGACCAGGTAGGGTTGCCGAAGGAGCAAATGGTGAACTATGTGAAGGATATCTATGCACCTTTCACTGACGAGGAAATCTCCGCCAAGATGGTGGAACTGCTGACACCTGCCGGAACAAAGGCGAAGGTGGAAATCGTATACCAACCGTTGGAGGGGCTGCATGAGGCTTGCCCCAATCATCAGGGAGACTGGTATTTCAGCGGTGATTATCCTACGCCGGGCGGGGTGAAGATGCTGAATAATGCCTTTATTGACTATATAGAACAAGTATATCAATTTTAACGAAATAGTATTTAGTGATAAGTGATTAACATTAATCACTTATCACTAAATACTAATCACTAACTAACATGAGAAATGTAACTCTTATCCTCGACGACGGGAGCCGCTTCCACGGCAAGTCGTTTGGCTACGAAAAGCCGGTAGCGGGAGAGGTGGTTTTCAACACAGCTATGACGGGGTATCCCGAAAGCTTGACTGACCCCTCGTATGCCGGACAGTTGATGACGCTCACTTATCCGTTGGTGGGCAATTATGGTGTGCCGCCTTTCACTATCGAACCGAATGGACTGGCTACCTTTATGGAAAGCGAACGTATCCATGCGGAAGCCATCATTGTAAGTGATTATAGTGAAGACTTTAGCCATTGGAACGCTGTGGAAAGCCTTGCTGATTGGCTGAAGCGCGAACAGGTGCCGGGCATCACAGGTATCGATACGCGTGAACTGACAAAGGTGCTCCGCGAACATGGCGTGATGATGGGGAAGATTGTTTTTGATGATGAACCGGAGAATGTGCCCGATGCCGTGTATGCGGGAGTGAATTATGTGGATAAGGTGAGTTGCAAGGAGATAATCCGGTACAACGAAGGTGCGGGTAAGAAGAAAGTAGTCCTGGTGGATTGTGGAGTGAAGAGCAATATTCTTCGCTGTCTGCTGAAGCGTGATGTGGAAGTCATCCGTGTGCCTTGGAACTATGATTATAATGAACTGGAGTTCGACGGACTTTTTATCAGTAACGGCCCGGGTGATCCGGATACCTGTGATGCTGCGGTGCAGAATATCCGTCGGGCAATGAAGAATGAAAAACTACCTATCTTCGGTATCTGCATGGGAAATCAGTTGCTGAGTAAGGCAGGAGGAGCAAAGATATACAAGCTGAAATATGGTCATCGCAGTCACAACCAGCCGGTGCGTATGGTGGGCACAGAGCGTTGTTTCATCACTTCGCAGAATCATGGTTATGCAGTGGACAACACTACGCTGACGGAAGATTGGGAACCGCTGTTCATCAATATGAACGACGGATCTAATGAGGGTATTAAACATAAACGGAATCCCTGGTTCTCTGCACAATTCCATCCGGAAGCTGCCAGCGGGCCGACGGATACGGAGTTTTTGTTTGATGAGTTCGTGAAACTGCTGTAATCACCTATAAACGTACAACAAATGAAAGAAAACAATATAAAGAAAGTCCTGCTGCTCGGTTCCGGTGCACTGAAAATCGGTGAGGCAGGTGAGTTCGACTACTCCGGCAGTCAGGCACTCAAAGCCTTGAAAGAAGAAGGTATCTACACCGTTCTTATCAACCCGAATATCGCTACTGTGCAGACTTCGGAAGGCGTTGCCGACCAGATTTATTTCCTGCCTGTCACTCCTTATTTTGTAGAGAAAGTCATCGAAAAAGAACGTCCGGATGGTGTTATGCTTGCCTTTGGTGGACAAACGGCACTGAACTGCGGTGTTGCCCTCTACAAAGACGGAGTTTTTGAGAAATATGGTGTAAAAGTTCTCGGTACTCCCGTACAAGCGATTATCGATACGGAAGACCGTGAGATTTTCGTGCATAAGCTGAATGAAATCGATGTAAAGACTATCAAAAGCGAAGCCGTAGAAAATGCCATTGATGCCCGTCGTGCTGCTGCCGAATTGGGTTATCCGGTGATTGTCCGCGCTGCATACGCGCTTGGCGGACTGGGTTCCGGCTTCTGTGACAATGAAGAAGAACTGGATGTGTTGGTTGAGAAAGCTTTCTCCTTCTCCCCGCAGGTGCTTGTGGAAAAATCCTTGCGTGGATGGAAAGAAGTGGAGTATGAGGTGGTGCGCGACCGCTTTGACAACTGTATCACCGTTTGTAACATGGAGAACTTCGACCCGCTGGGTATCCATACGGGAGAGTCCATTGTTATCGCTCCGTCTCAGACGCTCAGTAACTCCGATTATCATAAGTTGCGCGAACTTGCTATCCGTATCATTCGCCATATCGGTATTGTAGGAGAATGTAATGTGCAGTATGCTTATGATCCTGAAAGTGAGGATTATAGAGTGATTGAAGTAAATGCCCGCTTGAGCCGTTCTTCTGCTCTGGCTTCTAAAGCTACGGGGTATCCGCTTGCTTTCGTTGCTGCAAAACTCGGTCTTGGCTACGGATTGTTCGACCTGAAGAATTCTGTAACGAAAACCACAAGTGCTTTCTTTGAACCTGCATTGGATTATGTGGTCTGCAAAATTCCTCGTTGGGACTTGGGTAAGTTCCATGGTGTAGACAAGGAACTGGGTTCCAGCATGAAGTCAGTAGGCGAGGTGATGGCTATCGGCCGTACTTTTGAAGAAGCCATTCAGAAAGGTCTGCGTATGATAGGACAGGGGATGCATGGTTTCGTAGAGAATAAGGAACTTGTTATCTCTGATATAGACAAGGCGCTCCGTGAACCGACGGACAAGCGTATCTTCGTCATATCCAAAGCTTTCCGTGCCGGATATACCGTTGATCAGGTGCACGAACTGACGAAGATCGATAAGTGGTTCCTGGAGAAGCTGATGAACATAATGAACACCAGCAAAGAGTTGGAACAGTGGAGTAAGAACCACAAACAGATAGCCGATCTGCCTTTGGAATTGCTGAAAAAAGCCAAGGTACAAGGTTTCTCCGATTTCCAGATAGCCCGCGCCATCGGTTATGAAGGAGACATGGAAGACGGTATCCTCTATGTACGCAATCATCGTAAGAGCGTTGGCATTGTCCCTGTGGTGAAGCAAATAGACACTCTTGCTGCCGAATATCCTGCACAGACTAATTACCTGTATCTGACGTATAGTGGCATCGCTAATGATGTTCATTATCTCGGCGACCGTAAATCCATCGTTGTACTTGGTTCCGGTGCGTATCGTATCGGGTCTTCCGTAGAGTTTGACTGGTGCGGTGTACAGGCACTGAATACCATCCGTAAAGAGGGATATCGCAGCGTTATGATCAACTATAATCCCGAAACCGTATCTACGGACTATGATATGTGCGACCGCCTCTACTTCGACGAACTTACCTTCGAACGGGTAATGGATATCCTTGAACTGGAAAATCCGCACGGGGTGATTGTTTCTACCGGTGGTCAGATACCGAATAACCTTGCCCTGCGTCTGGATGCGCAGAAGGTGCCTATACTCGGTACTTCCGCCAAAAGCATTGACAATGCAGAAGACCGTGAGAAGTTCTCTGCCATGCTGGACCGTATCGGTGTAGACCAGCCTCGCTGGCGCGAGCTTACGAGCATGGACGACATCAACGAGTTTGTGGAAGAAGTAGGTTTCCCGGTACTTGTGCGTCCGTCATACGTGCTTTCAGGTGCTGCAATGAACGTTTGTTCCAATCAGGAAGAACTGGAACGCTTCCTGCAACTTGCGGCCAATGTATCGAAGAAGCATCCGGTGGTTGTCAGCCAGTTCATCGAACATGCCAAGGAGGTGGAGATGGATGCGGTGGCACAGAATGGAGAAATTGTGGCATACGCTATCTCTGAACATATTGAGTTTGCCGGGGTGCATTCGGGCGATGCTACGATTCAATTTCCGCCGCAGAAGCTTTATGTGGAGACGGTACGCCGCATTAAGCGTATCAGTCGTGAGATTGCACGCGAACTGAATATCTCCGGTCCGTTCAATATCCAGTATCTGGCCCGTGAGAATGACATCAAGGTGATTGAATGTAACCTGCGCGCATCCCGTAGTTTCCCGTTCGTCAGCAAGGTGCTGAAGATTAATCTTATCGAACTGGCTACGAAGGTGATGTTAGGGCTTCCGGTAGAAAAGCCGAATAAGAATCTCTTTGAACTGGACTATGTAGGCATCAAGGCCAGTCAGTTCTCTTTCAATCGCTTGCAAAAGGCCGACCCGGTGTTGGGTGTGGATATGGCATCTACAGGTGAGGTTGGTTGTATCGGAAGTGATACGTCCTGTGCCGTGCTGAAGGCTATGCTTTCTGTAGGCTACCGCATACCGAAGAAGAATATCCTGCTTTCTACCGGTACACCGAAACAGAAGGTGGAAATGCTTTCCGCTGCCCGTCTGCTTCAGCAAAAAGGGTATAAGCTCTTTGCAACGGGAGGTACCAGTAAGTTCCTTACGGAGAATGGGGTGGAGAATACGCAGGTGTATTGGCCCAGTGAGACTAACCAACAGCCGCAAGCGTTGGATATGCTGCACAAAAAGGAGATCGACATGGTGGTGAATATTCCGAAGAACCTCACTGCGGGTGAGTTGAGCAACGGATATAAGATTCGTCGTGCCGCTATCGACCTGAATGTTCCGCTGATTACGAATGCCCGCCTGGCAAGTGCTTTCATCAATGCTTTCTGTACGATGACGCTGGATGATCTGGCAATTAAATCGTGGGCGGAGTATAAATAATCTCTGTATAACAAAGTGAGAAAAACATTTGTTAGTCAAAGAGAATGGTTTAACTTTGCATTTACAACTATAAAAATATAGGAGAGTATATTATGGATACAACGATGGAAACCATTTCATTTGAGTTGCCGAAAGCTGACTTAAAGTTATTCAAAGAATTGGCAAAGAAGATGGGCTGGACTATTACTGACAAAAAGTCGGGTATAGAAAAGGCTATGGAGGATGTGAAGACCGGGCGCGTGTATAAAGCAAAAGATGCAGATGAGTTATTTAAGCAAATATTAGGCTGATGGCATATACCTTGACATATACCGGACAGTTTAAGAAAGATTTAAAGCGTTGCCAGAAACGAGGATTAGATATTGAACTTTTGCATAAAGTGATAACTCTTTTACAAGAAAACGGTTCTTTGCCGGCTGAATATAAACCTCATATATTGTCGGGACAATTTTCAGGATATTGGGAATGTCATATAAAGCCGGATTGGTTGTTGATATGGGAGCAGAATGATAAATAATTGACTTTATTGCTGCTTAATACTGGGACACATTCGGACTTGTTTTGATAACTTTAGAAATAGCGGGTCTCGTTGCATTGCAAAGATGTAACGGGGCTTTTGCTTTTTATATGCTGCAAAACATATCCCTATTTCTTGCTGATTCAGAATAAATAATCTTTCTTTGCACCAGCACAGTTCAGCACAGTTGTCTGTGTCATCCTTACTTTGATTAAACCTGTATACGCAATATGAAAACAATTTTCGGGCAACAAACGACGAAGGTAAAACAACTGGCCGATTTGATCAGCCAGGATATTTCCATGGGACGTTACAAGACGGATACCACCCTGCCTTCCATCAATCAGCTGAGCCACGATTATAAAGTTTCCCGCGACACGGTTTTTAAAGCTTTTATTGATCTGAAGGAGCGGGGGATTATCGACTCTACCCCTGGTAAAGGTTACTATGTGGTGAACCGCCAGAAAAATATCCTGCTGCTGCTCGATGAATACTCACCCTTTAAAGATACGCTGTATAACAGCATCATCCGCCGCCTTTCTACGCGTTATAAGGTAGACCTGTGGTTTCATCAGTATAACGAGGCATTGTTCAATGCTATTCTTCGCGATTCCATTGGCCGCTATAATAAATACGTGGTAATGAACTTCGATAATGAAAAGATTTCTCCTTATCTCTATAAGATAGACTCTTCCCGCCTGTTGCTGCTTGATTTCGGGCAATTTGATAAGCGGGAGTACTCATACATCTGCCAGGACTTCGGTGAAGCCTTTTACACAGCTATGGCTCAATTGTCAGATAGGTTGCAGAACTATCGCAAGCTTATCCTGTTTCTGGCACGGGAAAGTAAGCATCCCAAGGAGACGTGCGATTATTTCAGGAAGTATTGTGCAGATTATCAATTGGAATGTGAGATAATAGAAACTTTGGACGACAGGGAAGTGCATTCCGGTGAAGCCTATATTGCCATCCGTCAGGTGGATGTGGTGGAGATTGTGAAGAAGAGCCGTGCGGCAGGTTTGACGTGTGGCGTTGATTTCGGCTTGATAGCCTATAATGATACGCCGGCTTATGAAGTGATTGATAAGGGAATAACAGTAATGAGTGTTGATTGGCAAAAGATGGGAATCCTGACGGCAGATTTCATCTTGAGTGGCAAACCCATACAGGTTTGTCTGCCGACGGAAGTAAATTTAAGAGGCTCTTTATAGCCTTTTTTTACAAACTGATTTCAGCACAGTTCAGCATAGATGATGTTTTATTAACCAAATAAATGATAGCATGAAAAAGTATCCGAAAATCGGGATTCGTCCCACTATCGACGGCCGCCAGGGTGGCGTACGTGAAAGCCTTGAAGAAAAGACAATGAACCTAGCTAAAGCAGTAGCCGAGTTGATCACCAGTAACTTGAAGAATGGTGACGGAAGTCCGGTGGAGTGTGTGATTTCAGACAGTACCATCGGTCGCGTAGCCGAAAGCGCGGCTTGTGCCGAGAAGTTTGAACGCGAAGGCGTGGGTTCTACTATCACAGTGACCTCTTGCTGGTGCTACGGTGCCGAGACTATGGACATGAATCCGTATTATCCGAAAGCTGTTTGGGGATTTAACGGTACGGAACGTCCGGGAGCTGTATATCTGGCAGCTGTACTGGCAGGACATGCACAAAAAGGATTACCTGCTTTTGGCATTTACGGACGTGATGTGCAGGATCTGGATGACAATTCCATCCCTGCCGACGTTGCAGAAAAACTGCTTCGTTTTGCACGTGCCGCACAGGCAGTAGCAACCATGCGCGGAAAATCTTATCTGTCGATGGGTAGCGTATCCATGGGTATTGCCGGTTCTATTGTGAATCCGGATTTCTTCCAGGAATATCTGGGCATCCGTTGCGAATCTGTAGACCTGACCGAAATTATCCGTCGCATGACTGAAGGTATCTATGATAAGGAAGAGTTCGCTAAAGCCATGGCATGGACAGAGAAATATTGTAAGAAGAATGAGGGCAAAGATTTCAATATCCCCGCAAAGACCAAGACCCGTGAGCAAAAAGATGAAGATTGGGAGTTTATTGTGAAAATGACCCTCATCATGCGCGACCTTATACAAGGTAATCCGAAACTTCGCGAAATGGGATTCAAGGAAGAAGCACTTGGACACAATGCCATTGCCGCCGGGTTCCAGGGACAACGCCAGTGGACGGATTTTTATCCGAATGGTGACTACTCCGAAGCTTTGCTGAATACTTCTTTTGACTGGAACGGTATTCGTGAAGCATACGTAGTAGCTACTGAAAATGATGCCTGCAACGGTGTAGCCATGCTCTTCGGTCATTTGCTGACAAACCGTGCACAGATATTCTCTGACGTGCGTACATATTGGAGTCCTGAAGCTGTGGAACGTGTTACGGGTAAAGAATTGACCGGTTTGGCAGCTAATGGTATTATCCATCTGATTAACTCCGGTGCTACCACTCTGGACGGTACAGGCCAGCAAACAAATGCACAGGGTGAACCTGTCATGAAACCTCATTGGGAAATCTCCGAGGCTGAAATGGAGAAATGTCTTGAAGCTACCACCTGGTATCCCGCTAACCGTGATTATTTCCGTGGCGGTGGTTTCTCTTCCAACTTCCTGTCAAAGGGTGGAATGCCTGTAACTATGACTCGTCTGAATCTGGTAAAAGGCCTTGGCCCTGTGCTTCAGATTGCTGAGGGATGGACGGTAGAGATTGATCCGGAAGTTCACAAGTTGCTGGATGAACGTACGGACCGTACTTGGCCTACTACTTGGTTTGTGCCCCGTCTTTGCGATAAACCGGCATTTGAAGATGTGTACTCGGTAATGAATAACTGGGGAGCCAATCATGGTGCTATCAGTTATGGACATATCGGCCAGGATTTGATTACGCTGGCTTCCATGCTTCGTATTCCTGTTTGCATGCACAATGTGGATGAGAAGAAGATATTCCGCCCTGCTGCCTGGAATGCATTCGGTATGGATAAAGAAGGAGCTGATTACAGAGCCTGCACAACGTACGGACCTATCTATAAATAACAAATAGAAATAGACATGATAACAAACGAACACATAGAACAATTCATAGCCCAGGCGCATCGGGTAGGAGATGCCGGATTGACAATATGCAGTAGCGGTAATATCTCCTGGCGCATTGGTGACGAAGTCCTGCTTTCCGGAACAGGTTCATGGGTACCTTCTCTACCTAAAGAAAAAGTAGCTGTCTGCCGCCTTTCTACAGGAGAAGTATTGAATGGAGTGAAACCTTCTATGGAAAGCGGTTTCCATCTGGGAGTACTCAGTGAGCGTCCTGATGTGAATGTAGTTCTGCATTTCCAGTCACACTATGCCACGGCTGTGGCGTGTATGAAGAATCGTCCTACGAACTTCAACGTAACAGCGGAGATTCCCTGCCATGTGGGAAGCGAGATTCCGGTAGTTCCTTATTATCGTCCGGGATCGAAAGAATTGGCTCAGGGAGTGATTGATGCTTTGAAAGACCATAATTCTGTCCTCTTGCTGAAACATGGGCAGGTGGTGTGTGGCAAGGACTTCGACCAGGCTTTTGAACGCGCTATGTTCTTTGAAATGGCATGCCGCATCATGATCCAGTCCGGAGGAGACTACACAGTACTTACTCCTGAAGAGATCGACGATCTTGAAACATACATTTTAGGAAAGAAGACTAAATGATGAATACCTATCTGGCAGTAGATTTTGGAGGTGGAAGCGGTCGCATTATGGCCGGTTCCATCTGCCAGGGTACGCTGAAACTGGAAGAGGTGTACCGCTTTCCAAACCGCCAGGTGCGGATGGGAAACCATGTGTACTGGGATTTTCTGGCTCTGTTTGATGAGATGAAGAACGGACTCCGGCAAGCGGTGCGCAAGGGATATCATATCAGGAGCATTGGCATTGATACCTGGGGCGTGGACTTTGGATTGATAGACCGTAACGGTAACTTGCTGGGAAACCCAGTGTGTTATCGTGACCTCCGAACGGATGGTTTGCCGGAAGAGTTTTTCGGTGACAACTTTGTTCGGCACTATTCCGAAGCCGGCATACAAGTGATGTCCATCAATACACTTTTCCAGCTTTACAGCATGAAGAAAAGTGGTGATACGCAATTGGAAGTTGCAGACCGTCTTCTGTTTATGCCCGATCTTTTCAGTTACTTCCTCACAGGAGTGGCAAATAATGAATACTGCATTGCATCCACTTCCGAACTGCTTGATGCACGTAGCCGGACTTGGAATCAGCCACTCATCCATCGTTTGGGAGTACCTGCACATTTCTTTGGAGACATTGTGATGCCCGGTACGGTACGTGGCAAACTGAAACGGGAGATTGCCGAAGAAATTGGCCTGACGGATGAAGTGGATGTCATAGCTGTCGGTTCGCACGATACGGCAAGTGCTGTTTATGCGATTCCTTCGACACAGGTGGATAAATCCCGTTGTGCCTTCCTCAGTTCCGGTACGTGGTCTCTGCTGGGTGTTGAACTGGATGAGCCTATCCTCACGGAAGAAGCTTGCCGGGCCGGCTTCACCAATGAGGGCGGGGTAGGCGGTAAGATTCGTTTTCTTCAGAATATCACCGGGCTTTGGATCTTGCAACGTCTTATGGCACAATGGAAAGAAAGAGGAGAGCGATGTGAATACGATTTTTTACTTTCTGCCGCTGAATCTGCGGATATTCCATCCGTCATTGACGTAGATGATAAAATATTCCAGAACCCTGTGGATATGGAGGATGCCATTGCGGAGTATTGCGAAGCGCACGGACAGCCTATACCGGAAACTTACGGTGAGGTAGTGCGTTGTGTACTCCAATCACTTGCCCTGCGCTATAAGCAAGGAATAGATCAACTGAATCGTCTGCTTCCCGCTCCGATAGAACAGCTCAATATCATCGGTGGCGGATGCCGTAATTCACTGCTGAACCGCCTGACAGCCGAGGCTTTGGGTATTCCCGTCTATGCTGGACCTGTAGAGGCAACCGCTATCGGTAATATCCTGGTGCAAGCCATTGCCAAAGGAGAGATCGGCAGCCGTGAAGAAATCAAAGAATTTATTTAATAACTTAGCCGGAACGCAGATAAACACTGCTTTGCGTAGATAATTATCGTATCACTTTTTAATCTGCTAAAATCTGTGTTTATTTGCGTTTCAATATTGATTTACTATGGACACATCAATCAAACGTTATCCCGCCAAAGAGCATCATCAGCCGGTGGAGCGTATCTGCCGGACACTGGAACTCCGTGACGATCCGCAGTTGATAGCCGAATACCGTCGCCGGCACAGCCAAGGGGCTATCTGGCCCGAAATACCTGCCGGTATCCGTGAAGCCGGTATTCTGGAAATGGAAATATATCTTTTGGACACCCGCCTGTTTATGATAGTCGAAGTGCCTGTAGGGTTTGACTGGGATGCAGCTATGGAGCGCCTCGCTTCCTTGCCCCGACAACAGGAGTGGGAAGACTATATGGCCATCTTCCAGCTTGTGAAACCCGGTTCCACTGCCGCCGAGAAATGGCAACCGATGGAGCGTATTTTCCACCTTTATGACTAATCCCAGCCAAAGAAATAACTACCATGAAGAACAACACTAAGAAAAACAGCATTATCAGTAAAGACGGAGTAAGCTACCTCATTCCGTTCATTCTTATCACCAGTTGCTTTGCCTTGTGGGGCTTTGCCAACGATATCACAAATCCGATGGTGAAAGCCTTTTCCAAGATCTTCCGTATGAGTGTTACTGACGGGGCACTGGTGCAGGTGGCTTTCTATGGCGGATATTTTGCCATGGCATTCCCTGCAGCTATCTTTATCCGTCGCTTTTCATATAAAGCAGGGGTACTGCTGGGACTGGGATTGTATGCTATCGGTGCATTCCTGTTCTATCCCGCCATGCTGACGGGTAATTACTATCCCTTCCTTATAGCCTACTTTATACTGACATGCGGACTCTCGTTTCTGGAGACCAGTTGTAATCCCTACATCCTTTCTATGGGCGATGAAGCTACATCCACCCGCCGCCTGAACCTTGCACAGTCTTTCAATCCGATGGGCTCGTTATTAGGTATGTACGTGGCGATGAACTTTATTCAGAATCGCTTGAACCCGATGGATACGATGGAGCGTAGCCAGCTTTCGGATACAGAATTTGCTGCGGTACGTGATTCAGACCTGATGGTACTGATTGCGCCTTATCTGATTATCGGGCTTGTCATTCTGGCAATGCTGATCGTGATCCGTATGGTGAAGATGCCGAAGAATGGCGATCAGTCTCATAACATCAACTTCCTGCCTACATTGAAACGTATATTCGGTATACACCATTACCGCGAAGGGGTTATCGCACAGTTCTTCTATGTAGGTGCGCAGATTATGTGCTGGACATTTATCATTCAATATGGTACGCGCTATTTCATGTCGGAAGGAATGGAAGAGAAAGCTGCGGAAGTGCTTTCACAGCAATATAACATTGTGGCTATGATTATCTTCTGTGCCAGCCGCTTCATCTGTACGTTTATCCTGCGGTATCTCAGTCCGGGGCTGTTGCTGAAAGTACTGGCTATTGCAGCTTGCTTCTTCACGGCCGGGGTGATTGGTTTCCAGGATATCTGGGGAATGTACTGCCTCGTAGGAGTATCTGCTTGTATGTCTCTGATGTTCCCCACAATCTACGGTATAGCATTGCAGGGATTGGGTGATGATGCCAAATTCGGTGCTGCCGGATTGATTATGGCGATTCTCGGAGGTTCGGTATTACCTCCGGTTCAGGCAAGCATTATAGACTGTGGTACATTGCTGGGTATGCCTGCTGTGAACCTGTCATTCATCCTTCCGTTCATCTGTTTTGTGGTGATTGTGATCTATGGACATCGGTCCTATTGCAGGGAAAAAATGCGAAAGTAATTATAGATACATCTGAATTTGATGATGGAGAACCTTTTATAGAAAAAAAGGTTCTCTTTTTTATTTATATAGTTGTATTTCTTCTTTTTTTGCTACTTTTGTGTTGCAAAATGAAACAAGCAAATATTTCGCATAACATAAAATTCTTCTGGTACAGATGAAACAATATCTTCTACTTCTGTTTTTCTACCTCTTGTCTGTAAATTGGGCTTTTGCACAAAAAGATGCGATAGAGGGTAAAAGTTATATCCTTTGTATAAACTCATATACGGAATCATCTCCCTGGAGTAGCCGGCTTATTTCCAACGTTACGGAATTCGTTCAAAAAGACCCTGGAATCACTCTTTACGTAGAGCATCTGAATATGTTGCTGGTTGAAAATGATTCCATTCTGGAAGAATCCAAGCGCAATATATTCGATAAATACAAAGGTCGTTCTCCACGCATGCTGTTATTACTGGGAAATTCGGCATTGTTGTTGCGGGATGAATATAGAAAAGTTTGGGGAGATATTCCCATTGTGCTTTGTGCACAGGAAGATTATTTAGATTCCTATGAGGCTTATATCCACAGGCAGCCTTCTACGCCTGAAGAACGAACTCCTCTTTCTTATTTGGTTGACCCTTACAATTTAGTTTATCTGTACGCTGATTTGTATATCCCGGAAAACATTCGCCTGATGAAACAGATGATTCCCGGGATGAAAGAGTTTATATTTATAGGTGACGGGCGCAAAGTCAATCAAGACAACTCCGCACTTATCGAGCAAGAACTGAATACGAAATATCCGGATATCAAGTATAAATTTTGGTCTGCTGAAAATATGACGACCAATCAGCTGTTGGATTCCCTGTATTTCGTAGACACTAAAACAACGGGAGTTCTGTTCGCCTCGTGGTTCTACAAATACGCATTTGCCGGTACTAGCATGTTAGCCACTAATTCTCATAAGCTTATAGCTGCTACTTCCGTTCCTATCTTTTCTTTGAGTATGGTAAATATAGCAAGTGGAAAAGAAGGTATGCTGGGTGGATATACTTACAATCAAGATCGTTATGATGCGGCATTGATTCAAACCATTTCGGATGTGTTGAAAGACAAACAGGCACGCTATATTCCTTGCTATATCCCCACAGACGGGGCGCCTGTTATTAATTATGAAATACTGGTACGTGACGGGCTTTCTCTTTCCACGTGTCCTGCCAATACCCGTTTCCTGAATAAACCGCCTACGTTTTGGGAGCATTACCGGTATTTTATCTTGGGAACTCTTTTCTCTATTTTGCTTATTACACTGCTCTTCCTGTATCGTATTCGCAACTTGAATGCATTGAAGAAAGCACAACAGAACGAGATAGATGCAATGGCTACTTATAAGATGTTGGTGAACAATATGCCCATACTCTATATGCAGGAAGAGTTGGTGACCGATAAGAACGGTAATCCCATCGAATTGATTTATCGGAATGTAAATTCGGAATTTGAGAAACATTTCTATCGTAAGGAAGAGGTCATAGGCAGAAAAGGAAGTGAAATATTCCCGGAATCCATGCCCGAATTCCTGCATTTTACAAAGATGGCGTTGACGGAGAAAAGAGCCATCACATTCCCTTACTACTTTAAAGCCATCGATACTTTTTACGATGTGGTATTGAAAGGAACCCATCAGGGAAATATGATTGATATCTTCTGCCTGAACAGCACAGAACTGCACAAAGCACAGCAAAAGTTGAGTGCTACCAACAGCAAACTGGCGATGGCTCTTGATGTTGCCAACATCGTACCTTGGAAGTGGGATCTGAAGAGCAAAACAATCCTGTGTGATATCAATAGACCGATTGAACTGAGTACTGACGAACAGGAGGTAGAAGATTCACAACTATCTGTGCCCGATTCTCAGTATTTCTCAAAAATCTTCAAGGAAGACCGTGAACGGGTGAAACAGGCCTACCGGGACCTGATAGAAGGACGGGCGGAAAAAGTGAAAGAAGAATACCGTATCGTCAATGTGCAGAAAAACAACCTGCACAAGGTGGAGTGGGTGGAAGCACAGGCTGCCGTAGAAGCTCGTGACGAAGATGGAAAGCCATTGACACTGGTAGGCTCGTCGCTTGTCATCACCAACCGGAAGAAAATGGAACAAGAACTTACGACAGCAAAAGAGCTTGCCGAAGAATCCAATCGTTTAAAGTCGGCCTTCCTAGCTAATATGAGTCATGAAATTCGTACCCCGTTGAATGCTATTGTCGGTTTCTCGGGGATATTGGCGTCTACCGAGGAAGAAGAGGAAAAACAGGAATATGTCAGCATCATCGAAAACAATAATACCTTGTTGCTGCAACTCATCAGTGATATTCTTGATTTGTCGAAGATTGAGGCGGGAACGTTGGAGTTGAATTACTCTAATATCGAACTGAATGAGTTGATGAGGGAACTGGAGCGTGGTTTCTTGTTGAGAGTGAAGACGGATGCGGTGAAACTGGAGTTTGTGGAACCTGCCGGGCCATGTATGGCTTATACGGAAAAGAACCGTTTGTCCCAATTGATGATTAACCTTGTGACAAATGCCATTAAGTTTACCGAAAAAGGCAGCATTCGTTTTGGCTATGAAATGCGGGAGAATGAGTTGTATTTCTATGTAGCCGATACCGGATGTGGAATTCCGAAGGATAAGCAACAAAACATTTTCGGGCGTTTCGTCAAGCTGAACTCTTTTGCCCAGGGAACCGGGTTGGGACTTTCTATCTGTAAGACATTGATGGATCATATGGGTGGCAGAATCGGCGTGGAATCGGAAGAGGGTAAAGGCTCTACTTTCTGGTTTACGCTTCCCTACAAACCGGCTGTGAAGGAAGACAAGAAACAGATGCCCAAAGATATTCAACCCGTTTCGATAGAAAGAAACAAATTGACCATACTGGTTGCAGAAGATAATGCAAGCAATTATAAGCTTTTTGAATCCATCCTGAAATATGACTATCATTTGATTCATGCCTGGGACGGTATGGAGGCTGTGGAAATGTTCCGGAAACATAATCCTCAGATTGTATTGATGGATATCAATATGCCTGTAATGGATGGGTACGAGGCTACCCGGGAGATCCGTAAGTATTCTGCAAAGATTCCTATTATTGCCGTTACAGCCTTTGCCTATGCTTCGGATGAACAGAAAGTGATGGAAAGCGGATTCGATGGATATATGCCCAAGCCTATCAATGCCAAGTTGTTGAAAGCACAATTGGTGGATATTATGCAGAAGCGTATCATCTTGTTATAAGATGAAAGTTTCTCATTTTCAGTTGAATGTTTTCCAATGCTGTGTTTCAGCACCCGCAATACCACACTTCGTGGGTGCCGATGCCACACTTGGACGAGTGTGAAGTGTGGAGTTTGCCCCGTTTAGGTGTGGCATTTGCCCTGCTCAGGTGTGGCGTTTGCCCCGCTTAGGTGTGGCGTTTCTTTTGATATTCCGCCGGTGTCATCCCCGTCATCCGTTTAAAGAATTTACTGAAGAATGACGGATTGGGAAATCCCAATTCATCCGAGATTTGGAATACCAACAAGTCACTGTGTTTCAGCAGTACTTTGGCTTCAAGAATAACGGCTTGGTTAATCCACTGCATTACCGTCTGCCCGCTTACTTCACGAATAACCGTACTCAGATAATGAGGAGTCAGACACAGTTTATCTGCATAGAAACTGATGTTGCGTTCACGTTTACTGTGTTCATTAACCAACCCGATGAAGCGGCGGAATACTTCTTCCTGGCGTGAGAGCTGCAATGGGGTGGACTCTTCGTTCTTTGCATGTATATACCTTATATTATAGAGTAATGCCATAATCAAGTGTTGTACCACTTCCCGGCGGAATGGCACTTTGTGCACAGCGTCCCATATCATTGAAAAGAAAGCATCGATTTGCGGTAATTCTTCCTCTGTGGGCAAAATGAAAATGCCATGCTTTGTGTACGAATCCGTCAGTGCGCCTCCCTGTGCGATGGGCAAAAAGTTATTATCGGGAACAATGACCTGAAAGTCATAATCCTCACTGATTTCCACAATTTCTATCAGTGAATTGAAAGGGCTGATAATAATCATTGGTTCCTTTACCTTATATTCTATCAGATTGATGGAAATCCGTGCTTCACCTTTCAGTATCCGGATGATTCTGCTTTCTTTGGCGCGATAGGGCCTCCCTGTGCTAAAGAGGATACTATCCATTTGGGCAAAGCTGATGATAACGCCGAGATCACGGCTGATAAAGCGAAAACTGTTATTATTTACGATGTTTGGATTACTTAGCAGCTCGCCAAGCCCAAGCTCCATAGGTTTGCTCTTTTCCATATCCTTTTCCTCCTTTTAATTTATCTATATCTGTGGCAAAGATAAGAAAACGTAGGGTTTTACTGTCTTTTAATACTGGTAATCGGATAAATAGAGCATCATTGCACACAAATAGAATGTATCCATATACTTTTAAGCTCTATCTTTGCGTCCTATAAAGAAATAAACAAGAAATGTATATGGAAATGAAACGAACTATTCTCTCTTTTTCCTTTGTTCTTGCAGCAATGCTGGCACATGCGCAGCTCACGCTGGAGGGATGCCAACACTCGGCACAGACCAATTATCCGCTGGTGCGGCAATACGATCTGATAGAGAAAGCCCGGGAGTATAACCTGGAGAATGCCGGAAAAGGCTATCTGCCACAATTCACCCTTTCAGGAAAAGCAACCTATCAAAGTGATGTTACAAAGCTGCCGGTGGACGTTCCGGGAATCGATATAAAAAGTATGTCCAAAGATCAGTATCAGGTGATGCTGGAAGTGTCGCAGAACATCTGGGACGGTGGAGATATCCGTTCCAAGAAGCAGCTGACCCGGGCTACTTCGGAGATAGACCGCGGGAAACAGGAAGTGGATATGTATGCACTGAATGATCGTGTGAATCAGCTATATTTCGGCATCCTGTTGCTGGACGAACAGTTAAGGCAGAATCAGCTTTTGCAGGAAGACTTGGGACGCACTCATCAGCAAGTGTCCAACTATATGGCAAACGGCATTGCCAATCAGAGCGATTTGGATGCCGTAAGCGTGGAGATATTGAACACGAAGCAGAAACGCATTGAGTTAGAATCTTCGCGGCAGGCCTATCTGAGTATGCTCTCTATCTTTATAGGAAAGGAAATCGCTTCCGGAACTACATTGGAGAAGCCTGCCGATACTTTTGAATCTACTTCATTGGTGAACAACCGTCCGGAACTTCGCTGGTTCGATGCCCAAGGCGGACAATTGAACGTGCAGGAGTCTTCATTGAAGACGCGCTTCCGTCCCCGCTTCGGGCTGTTCGTGCAGGGAGCTTACGGAAATCCGGGATTGAATATGCTGAAAGATGATTTCTCCGCATACTATGTAGCGGGAGTCCGTATGTCGTGGAACTTCGGTAGCCTCTACACGTTGCGCAATGATCGCAGGCTGATAGATAACAACCGCCGTAAGTTGGAGACCAGCCGCGATGTGTTCCTGTTCAATACCAATCTGGAATCTACCCAACAAAGTTCGGCCATCCAGTCCATGCGCCGGCAGATGGTGGATGATGATGAGATTATCCGTTTGCGTGTCAACATCCGCAAGGCCGCCGAGGCTAAAGTGGAGAACGGTACGCTGACCGTGACCGATATGCTTCGTGAAATCACTGCCGAGAACCTGGCACGTCAAACCAAGGCTTTGCATGAGGTGCAGTTACTGATGAATATCTGGAATCTGAAATATACATTGAATAATTAAAGGCATAAAAATATAGATCATTATGAAATCAAGGAACTTACTGGGACTTTGTTCCCTATTGGCCCTCTTTTCCGCTTGTGGAAACGGTGCCCCGAAATATGATGCAACAGGAACGTTTGAGACTACGGAAGTGCTTGTATCTGCCGAAGCATCGGGCCGCCTGCTTTATTTCGATATCGAAGAAGGAATGTTGTTGAAGGCCGGTGAAGAAGTCGGCGTAGTAGATACCGTACAGCTCTACTTGAAGAAGCTGCAACTGGAGGCGAGTCTTAAATCCGTCGAAGAACAGCGTCCTGATATCCTGAAACAGGTAGCCGCCACCAAAGAACAAATATCTGCCGCCCAACGTGAACGGAATCGTGTGGCGAACTTACTAAAGGTAGGTGCGGCAAACCAGAAACAACTGGATGATGCGGAAGATCAGCTTGAAGTGCTCCGCAAGCAACTTGTTGCGCAGAACTCTACCTTGTCCAACAGTCACCAGAGCCTGACGTGGCAAAGTTCATCCGTCGGTATTCAGGTGGCACAGGTGGAAGACCAGTTGAGGAAGTGCCACATTACCTCTCCGATAACCGGCACTGTACTGGCAAAGTACGCCGAAGCGGGAGAACTGACAGCTATGGGTACTCCGCTTTTCAAAGTGGCCGATACGGAGCAGATGTACCTTCGTGCTTACATCACCTCCGAACAACTGTCGCAGGTAAAACTGGGACAGAAAGTAACCGTCTTCTCCGATTACGGCACCGATGAGCACAAGCAGTATCCGGGCGTAGTAACCTGGATTTCGGATACCTCGGAATTTACCCCGAAGACTATCCTGACTAAGAATGAACGTGCCAACCTGGTGTATGCCGTGAAGATTGCCGTGCACAATGACGGGCTGTTGAAGATAGGCATGTACGGGGGAGTGGAGTTTAGTGATTAACGGTTAGTGATTAGTGATTAATTTATGGAACATGCGGTTGTTGTAGATAACGTTACCAAGAAATATGGGGCGGTGGAGGCGTTGAAGGGTGTTTCCTTGACGGTTTCTTCCGGAGAGTTGTTCGGCATTATCGGGCCTGACGGGGCGGGGAAGACTTCTCTTTTCCGTATCCTCACCACCTTGCTGCTTCCTGATAGTGGAAATGCTTCGGTGTGCGGTCTGGATATAGCGAAGGATTATAAAGAAATTCGTCGTCGCGTAGGCTATATGCCGGGACGCTTCTCCCTCTATCAGGACTTGACGGTAGAAGAAAACCTGAACTTCTTTGCTACTGTTTTCCATACTACCATTGAGGAGAATTATGAATTGGTGAAGGATATCTACCAGCAGATAGAGCCTTTCCGCAAACGCCGTGCCGGAGCTTTGTCCGGAGGTATGAAGCAGAAACTGGCGTTGAGTTGTGCGCTTATCCATAAACCGGATGTGCTTTTCCTCGACGAGCCGACAACAGGAGTCGATCCTGTTTCCCGCAAGGAGTTTTGGGGGATGCTTCGCCGGTTGAAGGAACAGGGCATCACCATCATAGCCTCTACGCCTATTATTGATGAGGCACGCCAATGTGACCGCATTGCCTTTATCAATGAGGGGCAGATACATGGGATAGATACTCCGGAACGTATTCTGAACCAGTTTGCAAGTATTCTTTGTCCGCCGGGACTGGAACATGGCAAGGTGGAACAGAAGGATGAGTATGTCATCGAAGTGGATAAGCTCACCAAACGTTTCGGCAATTTCACGGCAGTGGATCATATCTTTTTCAAAGTCCATCGTGGCGAAATATTCGGCTTCCTGGGTGCCAACGGTGCCGGAAAGACTACGGCAATGCGCATGCTTACCGGATTGAGCCATCCTACAGGAGGCACGGCCCGCGTAGCCGGTTTCGATGTTGCTACCCAGACGGAGGATGTGAAAAAGAATATCGGCTATATGAGCCAGAAGTTTTCTCTTTACGAAGACCTGAAAGTGTGGGAGAATATCCGGCTGTTTGCCGGGATTTACGGCATGGCAGAAGATGAAATAGCCCGCAAGACCGATGAACTTTTGGAACGCATCGGGCTGAGTGCCGAACGTGATACGCTGGTAAAAAGTCTGCCGCTGGGCTGGAAACAGAAACTTGCTTTCTCCGTTTCCATCTTTCACGAACCGAAGATCGTCTTTCTGGATGAGCCGACGGGTGGGGTGGATCCTGCTACCCGTCGCCAGTTCTGGGAGCTTATTTATCAGGCTGCCGACCGGGGGATCACTGTCTTTGTCACCACCCACTTCATGGATGAGGCCGAGTATTGCGACCGTATCTCTATCATGGTGGATGGCGTAATCCGTGCTCTCGATACGCCCGATGAACTGAAACGGCAATTTAAAGTTGCTACGATGGATGATGTTTTCCAGCAGTTGGCACGGGAGGCGGTGCGTACGGCGGATTAGCCGATTCATAACATAATTAGTAAGAACAATGAAACAATTTATAGCTTTTGTCCGAAAGGAATTCTTCCATATCTTCCGCGACAGGCGAACCATGCTGATATTGCTGGGTATGCCTGTGGTGCAGATTATCCTTTTCGGCTTTGCCATAACCACGGAAGTGAAGAATGTCCGTGTCGCCATTCTCGACCCGTCGAACGATGTTGTCACCCGGCGCATTATCGACCGTCTGGATGCGAGTGAATATTTCTCCGTCACCACGAATCTGAATACTCCGGACGAGGTTGAAAAGTCTTTCAGACGGGGAGACATTGACCTGGCAGTCATCTTCAGCGAGCAATTTGCGAATCACGTTTATACCGGAGATGCTTGTGTACAGTTGGTGGCCGACGCTACCGACCCCAATACGGCGACCACACAGACCGGTTATGCCGCCAACATCATATCCTCTGCCGGACGCGAAATGCTTCCGGCGGGAATGCAGGTTTCCACTATTGTTCCCGAAGTGAAACTGCTTTATAATCCGCAGATGAAGAGCGCCTACAACTTTGTGCCGGGTGTGATGGGACTGATCCTGATGTTGATTTGTGCCATGATGACTTCCATATCCATTGTCCGGGAGAAGGAGACGGGAACGATGGAGATATTGTTGGTTTCTCCGGTGAAGCCGTTGTTTATTATTCTTGCCAAGGCAGTTCCTTACTTTGTGCTTTCGTTTGTCAACCTGACAACGATTTTGCTGCTCTCGGTCTATGTGCTCGATGTTCCTGTGGCGGGTAGCTTGTTCTGGCTGATTGTGGTATCACTGCTCTTTATCTTCGTTTCCCTGGCTCTGGGCTTGCTGATTTCTTCGGTGACGCGGACGCAGGTTGCTGCCATGCTTGCATCGGGATTGATACTGATGATGCCTACCATGCTGCTCTCCGGTATGATATTCCCCATAGAGAGCATGCCCTTGCTGCTTCAAGGCATTTCGGCGGTACTTCCTGCCCGTTGGTACATTCAGGCTGTGCGGAAGCTGATGATCGAAGGAGTAGACATTTCGTTGGTATTGATGGAAGTCAGTATTCTTGCTGTAATGGCGGTTGCGTTGATTACGGTTAGTTTCAAGAAGTTTAAGAACCGATTAGAATAGGAGAGTGGTGGTATGATAAAGTTTCTGATAGAAAAAGAATTCAAGCAGTTGCTCCGTAACTCGTTCCTGCCGAAGATGATTCTTATCTTCCCTTGCATGATTATGATACTGATGCCTTGGGCGGCAAATCTGGAGATAAAGAACATCAATCTGAACATTGTGGATAATGACCACAGCGTCCTTTCGCGCCGCCTTGTGGATAAGATCGGTGCATCCACCTATTTCCGTACAACGGCCCTTCCTGATACTTACAATGAAGGATTGCGCTCCATCGAAATCGGTTCGGCAGATATTATCCTGGAAATTCCCCGCGATTTCGAGAAGAACTGGGTGACGGGCAACAGCCCCCGCCTGCTGGTTGCCGTTAATGCGGTGAACGGTACAAAGGGAGGATTGGGCGGCTCGTACCTGTCTTCCATCATTAATGACTATACCCGTGAGTTGCAGTCGGAATCACCGGCAAAGGCAATGTCTGCCGGGATGGGATTGCCCCGGATTGGCATTTCAACGCAGAATCTGTATAACCCGAACCTGAACTACAAGCTCTTTATGGTTCCGGCATTGATGGTGATGTTGCTGACAATGATTTGCGGTTTTCTTCCGGCGCTCAATGTAGTAGGTGAGAAAGAAGTGGGTACTATCGAGCAGATCAATGTAACGCCTGTCTCCAAACTGACGTTTATTCTTGCCAAGCTGATACCTTATTGGCTGATAGGTTTCATTGTGCTTACGATATGTTTCTTTCTGGCATGGCTGCTCTATGGCATTCTTCCTGTGGGGCATTTTGTGACGATATATCTTTTTGCAGTGGTCTTCCTGTTCGTGGTCTCCGGATTCGGTCTGGTGATTTCCAATCATTCCGCTACGTTGCAGCAGGCCATGTTCGTCATGTGGTTCTTCATGCTGATACTGATGCTGATGAGCGGCTTGTTCACTCCCGTACACAGTATGCCGGAGTGGGCACAACTGATTGCTGCGCTCAATCCGCTGAAATACTTTGTAGAGGTGATGCGTACCATTTACCTGCGGGGTGGTGGTATTGTGGAGTTACTTCCACAGTTAGGAGCATTGATGGCCTTTGCAGTATTTTTTAATTTGTGGGCGGTGAGGAGTTATAGAAAGAGTAGTTGAGATTACTCTTTCATAATCCTTTTGATTTCCGCATCCAGCGAAGCTTTCTCCGGGATATTGAGTTTCGGCCTTAACCGATAACGTATCCTGGTGACGCTGGCGGAGGCTATACCTAATATCCGGGCTATTTCTTCGGTGCTTTGATTGAGTAGGATGAGCATACACAGCAATTCTTCATTCTTGGTGATATTGGGACACACATCGCGCAGGCGGATAAGTGCCGTAGAATAAATGCCGGAGAAGGCGACACGGAATTCAGCTTCTTCTTTGGGCGTCAGCATGGTGGGAGACAGAGTTTCCATAAGCTTGTTGAGTTCGCTGCCGGATTGGTTCGAGGTTTGTATTTCAGCCAGTTGCCGAAGCAGTTCCTGGTTGTGTTCATGAAGTTCATGGCGTGATTCAAGAATTCTTTTCAATTCCTTTTCCTTTTTATCCAGGCGGATGGAGGTGATTTCGAGTTCCTTTTCGTCCAGTTGATGATGTAATTTCAGAGATCGGTGTCTGTTCCAGAACCAGGTAGCCAGGAGCAGGATAAAGAGGATGGATGCAATTGTGCCGATGGTATATGTACGGATAACACTGTTGCGCAAGGCTATACCTGCCGTGAGCAGACTATTTTCCTGTTCCACCTTCTCCGTCTCGTAACGTATATGAGAGGCTATGGATTCACGAATGGATTTCCCATGAATTACAGAGTCGATAATCATATTATAGCGGGGGAGCAGTTCTTTTGCAGCTTTCATCCTGTCGGTACGGTGGTAGCTGTCGAGCAGTAACCGGTTGTTGTGATTTTCGGTTTCCATATCTCCGCGGGCTTTGGATAAGCTGACGGCTTTTTCAAGCAACGGGATGGCTTCTTGGTATTTTTCGGCCCTGTACATGGCATTTCCGTAGCCCATGTAATAATCCAGCAGCATATAGCCGGGCACTTTATCTTTTATTTCTTCATAGTGCGTCAGGACTTTCGGCAGGGAGTCCGGGAACTGGGCTTTGGCATCCAGCTTTTCCATTTTTACACGTATTTGTCCGCGCGGATTGGTGGCTCTGATGTAGAAGCTGTCGGCAAGGTTGAGCGCGAGGAAGGCTGAGTCGATGAGGCCCATTCTTTTATAAATCAGGGCTCTCCTTTCGTACAGGCTTGCCGCCATACCCCAGGTCTCGTTATCTTCACGGAACAGGCGGAGTCCTTCATTGTTGTAATGCAAGGCTCTGTCGAAGAAGTTTAGTTCGGTGTAATTGCCGCACAGGTTGATTGCGGCGAGCATCGCCCCACGCGGATTCTGCGATTTATAGCTTTGTTCCATGACTTCCTGACAGAGGCTGATGCCTTTCTGGAACTCATTCTTCCGTATGTAGATGTTTGCCAGGTTGGCCATGGCCTGCGGATAGAGTCCAGTGTCGTCGTATGCTCCGTTTCTCATAGCTTCGGCGGCTCGCAGCAAGGCGGGTTCTGCCCGTGTTTCGGTGGAGTCGACGGCCATATAAGTGATTCCGGCGGCTATGGTGCAAAAGAGTTCACTGGAAGAATCATCATTTTCATTTATGCTCATGGCTTGGTCGAGGAGTTGGCAGGCTTCGGCACGGCGGCCGAGGGTTTGCAACATTTGTGCGTCGCATACCAAAATCTCGCGTTGGCAATGATTGGATAGTATCGGGTGGTTCATTTCCTTGAGCCGGAGGAAGTGCTCGTGTCCTTCGGCTATTCTTCGGGAATGATTGTATGCGAACATTAAGTGCCTGATTGCGTAGGACATCAGACGGCGGGCGTCGTCAGGAGATAGTCCGTTGGGGTATTGGTTGCTTTTGACGGGTAGCAGGAAGGCGGAGTCGAGTAGGGAAATAGCGCTGTCATATTCTTTGTCCAGCCGGAACTGATTGGCTTTTGCCAGTATGGCTATACTGTCTGCATGGAATTGCGCAGGAGGATGGGCGTTGCCTGGCGGCTTGTTGCAGCTTACTATGCCGGATACGAGAATGATTAGCGGGAATATAAAATACTTGTTCATTTTGTTTAGGATACTTGTATAGGTCTCAAATATAAGTAAAATGGGTGGGTTAATAAAACGATAATTTGAAAATGTTAGAAAACTGATAATAAGGACGTTTATTACCGGGAGTTATCATATTCTTTTCTAAACTCCCGGTAATTTGATGAATTTCCTGTTATTTGGGACAGGAGATTTTTGGGTTAATGTGCGCTTTCATCGTCAATAGTGGGTGTCCAGGCAGGATTGCTTCCAATCCATTGGGATTGTTCACCAACACTTTCGTTGCAGGAATAAACAGTACTGTTTTTAAGAAGTCCTATCAAATACCCAAGTCTTACAGTTTCTCCGGAAGTAACACTTAAATCTGTCGTTAGATTCCGGTTAAGATGGCATTTTGCTAATTCAGCAAATCCGGCAATTCCTCCAACATCAACAGAAGAGAGACTATGTCCGGTTATGGAGCCTTGATTGCAGCATCCCAGAATCTTTCCGCCAATATCTCCGCCAATTCCACCTACCGATATGGCATAATTCGTATTTGAATGTTCTGTATTAGAAAGTGTAATGGAAGAAGTACTTATACAATGTTTAGTTTCATTTGTGGTAGAGTAGTTTCCTCCCACTATCCCTCCAATCATAACCATTTGACCTTTACAACTTACATTGATTTTCCCTATTACAGAACAGTTTTTGAAAGTACCAGTTGTATATCCAATGATACCGCCTATGTATAGTTTTCCATAGTCAAGGCTTCCGTTTGATATTTTCATTTCTCCCGACATTGTACAATTGTGAACTGTAATTTTCTGCGTAGATCCACTTCCAATGACACCACCTACACCAAAAGATGAAGTGCTTGTTCCTTCAGGTGATGCAAAGGACCATGTAACATTAGCCGCTATATGGATATTTTCTATCAACATGCTACTTGTAGTTGTCAGGTAACCAAAGAAGCCGAAGTACTTTAAATCATCAGAAAAACTTCCTTTTAATTCGCCGCTTATGGTATGTCCGCCACCATCGAAGCTTCCACTAAAAGGCTTGGCAAATGAAATCCCTATTGGCGTCCATGTATCAGCCGTGACTTTTATATCAGTAGTTAATTTAAAGAACTTATCTACGTAGGTTTTTCCCGCTTCTACTTGTTCAATTAAATATTTCAAGTGTCCGGCACTCTCTATCAGGTAAGGGTTATCTTTCGTGCTACCTTTATTATCACTCTGATCCCAAGTGTTGCCTATTACATTATTATCGAATATAGCAGCAGTCCCATAACCACCTTCTATTCCCCCAAAAGTAAGCTCCGAATTATAAACCTTGCCTGCCTCATAAGGAAAATCTCCATTAAAAGAAACCGTGTAACTATAAACCATCCCGTCGTCGCCTGTCACGGCAAGAGCCAGTTTCTCTTTCAATGTGGAGGGAAGAATGGCCATGTAAGCGGTGAATTTTTCGCTACTGGCACCGGATATAGCCGCAGTAAGCTGTTTGGCAGTAGTGATGTTGCTTTCATCGCTTGCTTTCTGGGAAATGGCTATACCGGCATCATCCTGTGTGCTTAGAGTGATGTATTTAGGAACAATGCCATCAGGAAGAGTTACCTCAAACTTCAGAACAGCTATTTTATGCTTAAAGCTTATTTCCGAAATCTCCGTACCGGAGGCAGTAGTCTGTGCAGTCATAAAGTTGTAACCGGATAGATGGGCAAAAGGAGCGTTTGCATCGATAACCTGCCCTATAACATTAAAGTGGCAATCCTCCCATCTTTTCTCGGCTTTTGATGCAGGAAAGAAAGCATGCTGGGCATCCTCAACCGCATTTCCTGTGAAAGTAGCAATCTTGCCATCATCATCAGTAGGTCCTGTCGTAGTAAAGACCTCAGTCGTAGTGCCATAAAGTTTAAAGGCATCGTTTGCCGTCCACTTTAGTATCAGGCCGTCAGCGCCATCATCTTCATGGCTTATACGGGTGATGGCTCCGCCTTGGGTAACGGTAACGGATATTTTTTCTTTTCCCCTGACGGAAGTATCCTCTTTTATTTCATCCTGGGTACATCCCATTAATATCAACAGGAATACTGCAAAGAAAGGTATCACATTATTCATTTTCATAGTTTTATTTTTCAAAGGTTAGTATATCGTTTATTAAGTCTTCCAATTCACTTATGCTACTTGAACTATAACGTTGCGTAGATCTTCGGGAACTGCTTCGACCAGGCATACCAGGGTTACCACCGGGCATATTGCTCAATGCCATTACACCCTCACTTTCCATTTCTATGATCTCTATTTGCGGAGTCACATACTTTGCTTTTCTCTCTTCTTTCATATTTACTTTTTTAAAGTTGATAGTCACCTTGTATTTTGATAGCAAAACTAACGATTCCACTATTAGAGAAGCCAAATCAGGACTGTACAATTCAATGTACAATTGCGTGGATTATTCCACATTTTATCCTACTTTTGCATCCAAATTAATTATATCTGATATCCTAATGAACACGCAGACAACTTATCTCGCCTCTAAGCCGCATTATGAAATCCTGGATGGATTGCGTGGAGTGGCAGCTGTTATGGTCGTAGCTTTCCATCTTCTTGAAGCACATTCGGGTGGCAACCATCTCGCACAAATCATTAATCACGGCTATCTTGCCGTCGACTTCTTCTTTATGCTTTCGGGCTTTGTAATCGGTTATGCCTATGATGACCGCTGGAACAGGATGAGTATCGGCACTTTCTTCAAACGCCGTGTGATCCGCCTGCATCCTATGGTAATTATGGGTAGCATTATCGGTGCTCTTTTCTTTTTCTTACAGAAATCCCCCTGTTTTCCCAATATAGATAATGTATCGGTCGGAACAGTTCTGATAATCATGCTTTATGGCTGTACGCTGCTTCCTCTTCCTTTGAAGTGGGACATTCGCGGGTGGACGGAAATGCACCCGTTGAATGGGCCGGCATGGTCACTCTATTATGAATATATCGGCAATATCCTGTACGCACTGTTTGTTCGTAAGTTCAACAAGGTTGCCTTGTCCATCCTTGTTTTTCTGGCCGCCTGTGCCACCTTGCATCTCTGTCTTACGGCACCCAATGGTGATATCGTGGGCGGATGGGCATTGAATTGGGAACAGCAGTATGTGGGCTTCGTCCGTTTGCTCTATCCGTTCTTTGCAGGCTTGCTGCTTTCACGCTTAGGCTGGCTCATACGGGTAAAGAAACGCGCATTCTGGTGGTGCAGCCTGATGATTGTGATAGTTCTTTCCGTTCCCCGTATTGGCGGTGAAGATGGCTTCTGGATGAACGGACTCTACGAGGCACTTTGCATTATCTTCATTTTCCCGGTCATTGTTTCGATGGGAGCCGGTGGCAAAGTAACGGGAAAACGCTCTGTAGGTATCTGTAAGTTCCTGGGCGATATCTCATATCCCGTTTATATCACTCATTATCCGCTGATATACACATATACAGCCTGGGCATGCAATAATAATGCGACCATCACCGAAGGTCTTCCTTATATGATACTGACCTTTGTCGGAGCTTTCGTTCTTGCTTATGCCTGCCTGAAGCTCTATGACGAACCGGTACGCAAATGGCTGACCAATCGTTTTCTGAAAGGAACGCGTAAGGCGAAATAAATACATCCGGAAATATAAAAAGAAACGGGCAGCTTCTCGTAAGAGAGGTTGCCCGTTCTGGTTAATACATCTGTTGGGTTCACCGGAAACCTTATTTCACTTCAATAGATTTCTTGTTCTTCTGTTTTTCTTCGGCTGAGAACTTCGGTAGATTGATGTTCAGCACACCATTTTCTACTTGTGCTGCAATCTTTTCCTTGTCCACATTGTCCGGCAATATCATGGTCTGTTGGAACTTAGAGTATGAGAATTCGCGACGCAGATAGCGACCGTCTTTCTTTTCCTCCTTGTTTTCAGTCTTCTTTTCCATGCTGATAACCAAATTGTTGTCTTCGTCGATATGAACGTTGAAGTCATCTTTGGTCATTCCCGGAGCAGCCAATTCTACTTTGTACTCCTTTTCCGTTTCCAGCACGTTGATAGCCGGAGCGGTTGCATTGGCTTTTTCCATCCATTCGTTATCAAAGAAATCATTGAAGATACTTGGTAACCAATTTTGAGTTCTTCTAACAGGCATCATAATTTTAGTCTCCTATCCTTTAAGTTAAACATTCGGTTAGTTCTGAACTTCCGGTCTTGGATTGCTTTCGGGAGCTGTTTCTTAATCACTCCCATGCGGTTCCTGAACCGTCGTTCACAAACATAATCGCAAAACGTATGCCAATTGATTTTAGTTTCGTTGATTAACAAAATGTCACTAAAGTTCTGACAAAATTACTTGTTTTATGCCGTTTTGTACATTTATTATATAAAATTGCTTTCGAATACTATGAATGTGAGATGTTTCGCCTCCGGCTTATTCGTTTCCCTGATAGTCGAAATAATCAAAGTCAGCCTGTGCCTTTGAAGAAGCGGATACGGCATACAAGCCCAATATGATACCGGTAAATCCGCCGGCAGTTTCGGTACTGAGATAGCGCGTATTCATCTTGGCTATTTCCTGGAACTTGTTTCCGGTGGTGGAATAGCCGAATGAATAGAACTCATTATTCCCTTTGACCTGAAGCTGCACTTTTCCTTGGGGGATATTGATTTCCTTTTCTATGTGTTTCAGTTCTCCCAACTGATATCTCAGGACGATAGACTGCTGTCCCTTAGCATCCTGCCTTATAAAAAGGTCATAGTGCGAATGATTCTCCATGAATACCGTTATTCCGGCTTCGTCCTGTGGTTGTCCTTTCTGTAATTCAGCGGATGTTGCGGCTGTGAAGTCGATATGTTGCTGTCTGCGGCCGATGAAAGTAGGAGAGTCCATACTGTTCAGATTGACGGGAGTTGCTTTCAATCGGAGTGTCTTACCGTTCAGGATGTAATTCTCCTGTTTGGGATTGCGCAGATAGATCCATTCCGGCCCCAGTTTCTCGGTGTTGAAGGTAGTGCGGGGAGCTTTCGAGTCAAAAGGTTGCTGTAGAAGAGTGGGGACATCCATCTGTAAGGCTATGCTTCCATCTCCATTTACCACAGGCCAGGCATTCTTATCCCATCGTACAGGTGCGATAAACGTTTCGCGCCCCAGCAGATGGTGTGAGCCGGTTTGCGGACGGAATGCGAGACATACCATCCACCACGAACCATCGTGGGCTTCTATCAGATCGGCATGACCGGTTCCCTGTATCGGACTGTTCTGTGCGTTTTTGTTTATGTGTGTCAGGATGGGGTTGGCGGGATTACCTTCATACGGGCCGTCAATATCCCGGCTACGGGCAATAGTTACCTTATGCCCATATTCAGTACCTCCTTCGGAAATCAGCAGATAATACCAACCATCTTTCTTATAAATATGTGGCCCTTCCGGATGGCGTCCGCCCGTACCGTTCCAGATACGTTTGGATTCGCTTAACTGTTCTCCGGTCATCGGATTAATTTCGCACAGGTAGATGCCTACATCCGGATTGCTGACCAAATAGCACTTTCCATCTTCAAAATAAAGGGATGGATCAATACCTCCTTGCTTTATCCAAACCGGTTCTGACCATTCACCACGTGGATCAGTGGTGTGAACCAGGAAATTCCCCTTGTCCGAAACATTGGTGGTAATCATGTAAAACACTCCCTCATTGTATCGGATGGTAGGGGCATAGATTCCGCCCCATGTGCCGGCATTGGTTAACTTTACCTGTGATTCCCGTGTCAGGCAATTCCCTATCTGTTCCCAGTTGACCAGATCCTTACTATGAAACAGGGGTACTCCGGGGAAATAACAGAAACTGCTGTTGACCAGATAATAGTCTTCGCCAACGCGGCAAACACTCGGGTCCGGATGGAAGCCCGGAATGATTGGATTTTGATATCCTTGTTGGGCATGTGAGAGATTTGCCAGTCCCATCATAATAAAGATGGATAAGATGATTTTTTTCATATATGTGCCTTTTAAAATGATATTATTGCAGTTTGAAACGCATTCTCCATCGTTTGGCTTCTTCATTCCAGTCGTGGCTGATGACTTTGAAGGTTCCAACTTCAGAGGTATTCTTTACGTGCGTTCCCAAACAAAGACATTCGTCATAATTGCCTACTTTCACTATGCGTACAGTTTCCGAAGCATCTTCAGGCAGTCGTTTCAAGTCAAAGCGTCCTTGTGCTTCTTCCTGTGTGATGAATTCTGTGGTAACATCCAATCCTTGCGCAATCACTGCATTTACAGCTTCTTCCAGTCGTTTTACATCTTCTTCGGTAGGAGCAGTTTCCAAAGCATAGTCCAGCTTACTTTTCTTTCTCTCTATATGTGCGGATACTGACCGTCCACAACCGAAAAAATTCATCATAGTACGGTTAACTATATGCTCGCAGGTGTGCATAGGAGGATATTCCTGTTTGTTGTGGTCGTTGAGTTGAATTTGTTGTTCCATATTATTTAGTAACTTTTTATTGTTTATATTCTCAAGAATACTTGCTGACTTTAAGATTGATTTCTAATTATGGTGAATTCGCCATAATTAGAAATATAAAGTTTCTCCCATATACCAAGATATTCTAATGTATTTCTATTTCTTAGTTGGTAGAAAATAAAAAGATCCCCTTTGACCTTTTAGGGTATCTGTAAGGCATAAATAATCTTCATTATTTACGTTAATGATTAATATCATTAATCTTGCCATAATAATATTTTTGCGTAAAGGTAGGGCTATATTCTGATATTGAAAAGATTTATATTGTAATTTGTTTAGGCTGTATTTAATTAATCTGTATGCATGGATGGATATTTTTTGTTTATTGTAGTTGTTGGTTTTACTTTTTTCTAAACCCCTCGAATTCGAGAGGTTTAAAATCAGAGTTATATAATATCTCTCACAATTCTAAGTATCCGGTTATCTTTTTATATCTCTTATTTTCGTTTTAAATACGAAATAAGTCTACTGAATATATTTTTCTTTTTGGGGAGAGATGCATTGCAATTATTCTCTCGTAGAATTTTATATTTAGGATCAGGATTTTCTATCCACAGTTTGAAGAACCTGAGAGTATATTCATACCAATTCTCTTTTGTTAAAGATGCATCATTCCAATACCATTGCTCCCCTAATGCTTTCAACTCGTCTATGGCATTAGATAACAAATAAAAATCGTATAAGAAGGTGTTGTACTCATTATTTATACATTCTTGTTCAAGTTTATTCAAAGCAGCAGACACTTTATTCTTATCAGGAGATTGTATTACTGATTTTACTATGAATAAGCTATATAATATAATGATAGAATTTGCGTCGATTTCATTAAGATGCAGTTCCTCGAAAATCTTATCTGTTAATTCTGTAAATTCAAAAGGATTGCAATGGATGTCTTCACCAGCTAATATAAAAAGATTTTCTGTCTCATATCCGGCCATCAACATCTCTAAAGCCCAATCTTTCCATTGAGTATTGATGTTGAAATTTTGTTGCTTATAAACCAATATCTCTGCTGTAGATGGCACTTTCTGTAGTATCTCATTGAGGGTGGCGTCAAGTTTCACTATATCAGTAAGTGGGTATTCCTGCCTGTATTTATCGTCGGTTTGAAGATTTTGCTCCATATTTTAATTACTTCTGTTTATATATCTATTTTCATATTAAAAGCATAATTATCAGCACTATTCTCTGATTTATATCTGGCTGCCTTATTACGAACCAATGTCTCGTTAACATAATGTCCAATCTCGTGCAATAGCAAACGTTCCAGATAATATCTTCTTGCGCTTTCTTCTGTAAATTCAATATACCAATTATCTTTTTCTTTTTGAGGTTCGGAAGCATAGCCCTTATACCATGTCAGTAATTTATGGGTAGGCCTTTCTTTCCCAAGAATAAGTTGATTGCTCTTGGGGAAAGGATATAGGGTAATGAGGCGAACACCACTACCAACCGTATAAACTCCTTGATATTTTTCTTTCTTATTTGTTTTTCGTAACCAAATATGTGTCAGACCTTCTACATGTTCAGGTGGAAGTTGTGCTAATACATTTTTTATATCATCTATTGTTATAGGGAAATAGAAGTCTTTGGACGGATTCTCTACCATATAGACAGGTAACTCGTCGAACTCTGATGGTTTTAATAATGAGTGTTTTCTTTTTACAATATTATCTTTCAACTTAGGCCATCTTCTTCCGCCTTTGACGTCTCCAAAGGTACGACTCTTTTTCCATGCTGTTTGTTTTCTGCTTTGTCTCATAATTATTCTCACCATCTATTTTTGTCGATACCTACAAAAGTAGCTATAACCAATGAAATTTACTAACTTCTTTCTTTTTTCTTTAAACAAAATCCTCTTGCAAAAGCGCTTGTGAGTCTTACAAGTACTTTTATACAGCGCAACACATACATAATTAAGATAAATACTTCTCCCACAAGTAACGCAACGGTCCGAATAACCTCCCGGTCACACTCCGTTCATCCGTCATAACTTCCGCAATTCCGGTTAGTTCACCTTTAAACTCCAATACTTTCCCATAAGACGTCCGTAAATCTTGTGGTAAGCTTACGGTCACGGTATACATACTTTTATCATCTGTCAGTAGAGAGACGGATACCACTTTTCCCGTCAGAAATCCGAATTCCATATAAGGATATCCTGTCACACTGATATTTACCCGTTGTTCGGGTTTCACTTTGCCCGAACCGTTAACGGGTAGCTTTATCTTGCCGATAATATCCCCGGTCTGCGAGGCCACGATGGAGAAAACTTTATCTCCGCTGTTCACATTCTGATTCTTTTGCCATACATCGTTGTAAGATAGTATGCCATTTGCCGGACTAATGAAGAGATATGTCATTTTCCAGTCCTCAATGCCTACCTGTAGCTCATCATAAGCAGCTTTTAATGTTGCTACTAAGTTGTTAGCCTCCCGACTTCGTTCCATTTGAGTTTCCAGAATATTTTGTTGCAACTGTGCTTCCTGTATTTTGGCGGATGAGAGCGAAGTCATCATTTGCTCTTGTCCCTGCTGCTTGTTCAGAAATGCCTGTTTAGCCTCTTCATAGTCCGATTGTGCCGTTAGTCCTTCACCAAAAAGTTTCTTTTCCCGGCTGTGTACAGTCTCAGCTATACGTACCTGCTCCTTATCCAGTTCTGCCTGACGATTCAGATGTTTTATATAGTTGCGATATTCCTGCAATTCCTTGCGAGTTGCCTCTATTTTCTGTTCGTAAAGGTCTAAAGACAGGAAATTACGATAATCTGTCAGGCTCTTGATAAATGTGGCATAGGCCGCCTGTACACTGCCCAAAGCTAATTGTTCGGGAAATACAGTGCTGTGTATGCAACTATCTGTCAGGCAGAAATCCTGCAAATTTTTTTCCAGTAGTAAAACATCCTTTGTCTCTGCCGGATTTTCCAGTACGGCAATGATCTTACCGACTTTCACCTGTTCCCGGTCTTTGCCATATACTTCCTTTATTTTCCCATTTCCCCGTGCCACTATCCACACGGGTGGATGCTCCGTAGTGACCGTAATTTCCGCACTCACTACATCCGGATACTTAAAGAAACATCCTCCGATAAAGAACAGGGCCAACACAGTGAAGAATACTGTGATTCCCCACCTTACCAGTGCATGTGGCGGACGTGTCAGTATCTCCTGCACCTCCTCACACCTCAGTTCAATATCTTTTTCTTCTTTTTCCATGCCTCTCAGACTTCCTGCTTATCAGAGTTCCAACTGGTTTTTCACTAACCTGTAATAGATACCTTTCTTTACAGTAAGTTCCTCGTGTGTTCCCATCTCTGCTATATGTCCCTGTTCTATTACTACTATCCTGTCTGCATTCCTGACGGTACTCAGCCTGTGAGCTACCACTACTGATGTCCTTCCTTCGAAAAATTTCTGCAAATTCTCCATGATGATGCGCTCATTGTTAGCATCCAGTGCATTGGTAGCTTCATCGAAGAAGATGAATTCCGGATTCTTATATACGGCGCGGGCAATGAGGATACGTTGTTTTTGTCCCTGGCTCAGTCCATGCCCTTCTTGTCCTATTTTTGTGTTATATCCCAGCGGTAATTCTGCTATGAATCCATGTATGTTTGCCACTTCTGCGGCGTGGCGCAAGCGTTCTTTATCTATATGTTCCACTCCCGGCGCAATGTTTCCCGCGATGCTATCAGAGAAGATAAACCCATCCTGCATTACGACGCCACACTGCTTTCTCCACTCTCGGATACTATAATTTTCTAATGGCGTATCTCCCAACAGTATTTGTCCGCTTGCAGGCGGATAGAACCCCAATAACAACTTTACGAGTGTTGTTTTTCCACTTCCGCTCATACCAACCACGGCTGTTTGTTTTCCTGCTTTTATCTCCAGATTGATATTATCCAGTGTCGGAAATTCGCTCAACGGGTCGTATTTAAAACTTAGATTCTCTATTCTCAAATCTTTTCCCACAGGGATTTCCCGTATCAATTGTTTTGTTGGTTCTTCTTCATCCGGCTTGTCCCGCACTTCACCCAGACGATTCATACTGAGGCGTGCATCCTGCATGTCGCGTGCGAAAGTTATCAAATCATTCACAGGACTGTTCAGTTGCCCAATGATATACTGTACGGACAGCATCATACCCGGTGTCATTTCTCCCCGTACCACAAGGCTTGCTACCAATCCCGTTATTATAATGTTCTTGGTTTGGTTTATCAATACCGCTCCCGAATCCTGATATTGTCGCAGGGCAAGGCTACGAATATTCACTTTGAACAATTGTGCCTGTATGCGTTCCCATTCCCACCGTTTTTGTTGTTCACAGGCACTCAGCTTGATTTCCTGCATACCATTTACCAGTTGTACCACTGTACTCTGATTGGCACTCTGCTGTGCAAAACGCTTGTGATCCAGTTCCGCCCGCTTCTTCATGAAAAGCCAAACATAAGCCACATAGAGCACACTGCCTCCCATGAAGATAAGGAAAATCATCCAATTATAGAGTAACAGTACAATACCGAAAACCACGATGTTGAATGTAGAAAACACTACACTCAAACTACTTCCCGTCAGGAAATTCTGAATACGTGTATGGTCGTTGATGCGTTGCAGGATATCTCCTGTCATTTTAGTGTCGAAGTATCCCATAGGGAGCTTCATTAGCTTAATAAGGAAATCTGAGATGAGGGCAATATTGATACGTGTTCCCAGATGTAACAATATCCAGCCACGAATAAACTCCACGGCACTGCTACTGAAACTCAACATGAGTTGAGCTATCAGTATTAGGTATATAAAGCTAAGGTTTTGATTATTAATTCCAAAGTCTACGATGGATTGTGTAAGAAATGGGAGCATTAGTTGTATCATGCTGCCTAAGAGCAAACCTAACAACAGTTGTCCAATCAAATTTTGATAGGGGAGAAGATATGAATATAGAAATCTAAAACCTTTACGGTCAATGGTTTCATCTTCGTCTTTCATCGCATAGAATTCGGGAGTTGGTTCCAGCAACAGCGCAACCCCTGTATTTTCTCCATTCTTTCGCGAACTTATCCAGCAACGGCTAAATTCTTCTTTGGTATATTTCAGTTTTCCCGCTCCGGGATCGGCAACCCATACTTGCTGATTGTTTATTTTGTAGACTGTAACAAAGTGCTGTTGATTCCAATGTACGATGCAAGGCAGGGGAGCTTCCAGGAGTTTGTTATAATCTACTTGCACGCATATACTCCGAAAGCCTAACTTCTCAGCAGCCTCACTGATACCCAGTATAGATACACCTTCACGGGTGATGAATGATTTTTCCCTTAACCCACCCAGTGAATAGTGCTTACCATAGTAAGCAGACACCATGCGGAGACAGGTGGGGCCACAGTCCATGACATTATGCTGGATGTAAAAAGGGAAACTTTTCATAGCTACATAATCCTAAAACATTTAGAACGCAAATGCTCTTAGAATCTCATTTTTGAATAAGACTGTCTAAAACTTGTATAAGCCTTTCTCTATGCAAATCTTTTGCAATGATACGTTGTTCTTTATCTATCAAAAAGTTTGTAGGGATTACTTTAATGTTCAACTGCCGCAATAATCTGGAGCGTTGGCCATTAGGATATGTCCCTATTAGATGCTTAAATATTTGTGTAGAATCTTCATTTATAGCTTTCTGCCAAGCTTCTCGTTTATCATCAAGAGAAACAGCATACACGGCAAAATTATTAGGGTATTTCTGTAAAGCATGTTTAATTGTTGGCATTTCTTGACGACATGGTTTGCACCAACTTGCCCAAAAATCGACTAATGTATAATTTATATCTAAATTACTTGTTGATATTTTATTTCCTTCTATATCAAAAAAAGTAAGTGCTAACTTGCTTCCTAAAGATAGATCCAGTAATTCAATTTGAAGTCTATTCTTTCTCAATTCAAAAAGTCTTTCTCCTGCATTCTTTGATTCTTCGGATATAGGAGCAAGTTTTCTATTCCCTACAGACTCCTGTAACATGAGATGATTAGGGAATTTTTTAGCTACTAATTTTGATAATGCTTTTATTTCAGGTTTTCTTTCTGGAAAATCTACTGATAATATAATATAAGCATCATGGACTATATACCCCAATTTAGCTGTTTTAAGCCTGTTCATTGATTTAATAAACCACTCGGATTTAAGATGCTCAATACTATCTTTTTTATCTTCTGAAATTAAATCTTGCAATTTCGAACGATATGCCATTCTCTCTTGCCAAAAGACGTACATGCTATTGTTAAACTCCCCTTTAACGGCTTTTTTATAGGAAAAAGACTCCCCGTCAGATTCTTCCACATTCATTATAACACATGAATCCGGTTCTATTGGAAGCGAAAAGTTAGGACCATTTTTTGAAAATAGTATTGCTGCTTCACATTCAATAGGTATATTTGCCTGCAATTCTGCTTTACATTGGCCTTTTTCAATAAATACAGAGTCAAATATAACTCTTTCATTGCCAGAGAGCCACTCCTTGAAACCATATAGATAAATCCATTGGTCCTCGCTACAAACATAATTGTCTAAAAGCAAGACAATCTTAGCTCTTTTTTCACTAGGGCCAGAGTTTATATTTTGAGAAGAAAAGCCTAACATTATTGTCAATAGAGCGGCTAAGGATATGCAAATAATAGATTTCATAATGATATATTTTTAATGAGAAGAAAAGCCCAAAGTAGCAATTTATGCAAATATTTAGACATACAAAACTCCTTAATATCCTTATATATTAGCATACTTTTGGCTTTTCTTATTAGAGATTAAATTTCATAAGCAGAAAGAAACCTTAAAAACAGGCTTCTTTTTAGAATCTACTTACACACAATGCCATTTGCATCCGGGTGTTGGGCCCTTAATGTTTTTTCAGCGTCGGCAATTGAAACATTTTGTTCGATGGTTACATCAAAAGTTCCACCTAAAGCGTCATTATATGTAACATGACACTTACGACTACCACCTTTAACTGCACCCATTTGAACCTTGTTCAGTCTGAATGCTTCAAAACTACTTAAATTTTTCATGGTAATAAAAAATTAAAAGTAAATAAAAAAGTTAGCTCGGATTTTTTAAGCTGACTCCAAAACAGCTATTACTTCTCGAGAATAATATCTTTATGTCAATACATATCTTACATCTGATAGCGGATACATTTCTGGTATATAGTGTTTATTCACTATAACAGATGGAGTTTGATTTATTTTCTGTTCCCGACAATATACCTGTTGCTTCATCCATAAATCTTGTACTTTAGTTGTTATACTGTAATTGTCTGCCTCTTTAATATGTTTTGTTTCATACCACTCTCCCAAAAGTTGCATTGCCTTATTCCAGCCATCAGTGTAATAAACTGTAATGATAATTTGCGCAACTTCCTCACCCTGTTTATCATTTGGAAATGTCAGTAATACTAATGATACCGGGATTTTTGAAGCTATTTCTTTTACATGACGGTGAATTCTTGCACAGTTCTTACAATTGGGATTTGTTACTATCATCACTCCGTTATCACCTGTATTTTGACTATGTAGTGTGATGTCCAGGCCTGCCATCTCCTTTATTTGAGGATTGAGTGTCAGTAGTATTTGGAATATTTCCGGATTAAATAAGCCACTAAAATGCTTCTTTATAGAAATTCTCTCCTTCTCTTTATTCTGAATAGTCCTTAGTTGTATTCCAAGAATCAGACAGATGCATCCTATAGTAGCAAACGCAAAGAGTGAGTAGACTGAAAAAACTATATCAAAATAGTTTCTTAACAGATAAAGAGTAATCGCATTGCCCCATACCGCTAAATTTACTAACATGCAAAGCATGCAACCTTTTTGGAGGATGAAGATCTGATAAATAATAGAATATAAAGTAAATACCACCGCAATCACACAGCAAATGATAGAAATTCCATAAAAATCATTCCATCGGGTCAAGGAAAACCAAAAAAGAACGACAAAGTAGAGCAGAGATAATTCTCCTAATCCTACATCTGCTATACTTGACCCTTTGGAATGAAGTACTTCATTGCAGTTCACTACTTTTCCTATATGGCAAAACCGCTCCATGAATTGCCCATTTATCTGTTCTTTGTAAAGGATAGCGATAGACACAAGAATTCCAAAACTCAATGTACATAAATAGATAATAAATACAGGTATTTGATTTTGAAAAAAAGCAGTTTGGATTCCCAATATTAAGATAAAAAGTATAGCAATGATAAATTTATAACGTAGCAAATTGAAAAGGATATTTTTTATTACGCAAAAATGTTCGTTTGATGTCTTTTCAGTAGCTTCTCCGAACAAGACAGTACCTACCCAATGTTGCAAGAACTTGTCTACCGATGTATGATGTTTTTTCCCGTCTCCATTAAGGAATTCTATGATGAAATCATCCTTTTTTGTCACTACACAAAATTGATTTCTGTCCACCTTAAGTATTGTAATGAAAGGAGCTTCCAATTGTGGAAAATAATCGTGTGACGGAAGCTGATATACTTCATTCTTTACATGAAGCACATCCAATGCATCACTGATACTTCGTATGCTATCTCCCAACGGAGTGTTGAGCAAACGACGCACGGTGCCTCTACTCACTTTTACAGATAGTGCCCGTAAATAATGATAGAGTACAATGTCGATATTATCAACTTCAGTCATGATTACTTTCGTCTATTTATCAGAATGTTATAAAGAGAAATGTCCTTCCAATGATATTTCATTAGAAATAATTTCTATCATATAATCTCCGGTATCTTTTCCGTTTAAGTCAATAGAAAAGCTTGTTGGATTGATGAACAACTCTGAAGAAACTATCTCTCCGGTAGTTTTATTAGCAATATTGACTGTAACAGTAGAGAATACTGTTTGAAAATCAATTGTTACTACCTTATTATATAAGGAGGCATACACAGGTTGAGAAATACTACTACGAGTTTGTGGAGCATCTTCTGGAGTTGTATCTCCACTCTTACCACCTATTTCTCTGTCACCGTTCTTCAGTGTGAGAACAATCACAGAATTTTCAAAAATAAACTGTGCGTTTACAGAAACGACAAAGATTAAAAACGAGAATAAAATGAATAATACTTTTTTCATATATATCAGACTTTTGTTTTATGCGGTTAAATTACAAAAGCCTACGTAAACAGAGTGTCTCAAAAGTGTCTCACTACCTAATTTTTTGCAGAATTTCTTCAAATTCACAATTCAGATTAGTATCAATCCGCTTTAGTAGGAGATTTTTCTTGCGGTAGAGTGTTGCTCTGGAGAGATGCAATAAGTATTCTAAATGGGAGAATGGGAATCCTACCAAACTTAAACATACCAGATGGAGTTCTTCTTTAGATAATTGATACTTTACACAAAGTTCTGTTATTGCATTATTCCATTCCATATCCATTTCGGCTACAAACTCCTGCCATTCCTGATCGCTTAATTCTTTATCTGATGCATCTTTATCTTGGAAATCTTTAATGATAGCCTGCATTTTTTCATAAATCGGTGAGTGTAGAAAAGCCTCTTTTGCCAAAGTCTTTCGCTTTAAGACTATTTTATCCAATTCTGTTTGTAGCTTTTTTCTTTGCTCTTCATTAACCTGATGCGAAGCTAATTCTTTTCTCAGTTTTTCAATCTCCATATCCTTTTGTGTTATATCAGTTTGTAGGTTGGCATAATGTTGACTTAAATCCTGATTTATCTTTTCTAATTGTTGCTTGTCCTTTTTCAATAAATTGTTCTTTCTTTGATATCGTTTGTATAGATAAAGAGAAATCGCAATAATAATTATTGTTATCAGTATGAAGCTATACAAATACATCTGTAAACGCCCTTTATAGTATAGCTTTTGAAGTATTGTTTGAACATCAGCTTCCACTTCAATTATTCTTTTAGCAACTGGATTTCTGCGAAGTTGATATAAACTGTCTTTATATGCAGAACTGTTCCTTTCCAATTCTATGGATAAAGTCGTATTTCCCTGAATCATTGCTATATCTGCCAGACGCATATAAACATCCGATTTTCTTCCATAATCTTTGCCCAGTAGACTTTTATTTAGATAGAAAGTAGCAGAATCATATTGCTTTAATTTATAGTATGCATCTCCCAGAAGAAGAAAAGTCTGATAAGGCCATACAGTATCTTTCCGTAAAGAGAAATTCAATTTTGCATAATGTAAAGCCTTTTCTCCCTGATTCATTCGGCTATACAAATTACTTAGTGAAGCTGAAATATTAGCTTTTAGGCCGTCATTTTTTATCTTCTCCATTGTCACTAAAGCGTCCAGCAACTTTTGCTCAGCAATAGGGAAATAATTTTCCCCTTTCATTAAATCGATAGAAGCTTGTCTGGATAAGGCTTCTGACCAAAGAGTCGTATCTCTTAATTCTTTGGCAATTACTTCCATTAACCGATAGATAGAATCTGCCTTTTGATTGAATTCCTGTATATTATAGATATATCCTATATTATTATATATCAACCCTAATTGTCTCTTTTCTTTGACTTTTTCCGTCAAAGGCGCAGCAATAAGAAATTCTCTGATTGCTTCTGCCTGCTGATTCATATCCCTATATACACATCCCCAATAATAATGTGCCTTTGCTTGCATCTTTGTATCTCCAATAGAATCATAATAATGAACCGCTATCTGTATCAATGAATCATCCTTCTGTATAACGAAGTTCTTATCTTGCGCTTGCGTCAGCAGCAATGCATAGTATGCATTATCAGCTTGTGTAGAAAGTTTTTCAGATGACATGCTTTTAAGAATATTCAAGGCACTATCCGGACGCAACTGCATAAGTGAGTCTGCCTTAAGTAATTGCTGGTTGTAGTCCTGCCGAATGGTACAAGACGATAGCAAAGACATAGCGAATAATATAATAATGACAGTATTTTTCATATTGCTTGTCGTATTTTCAATTAGATATAGTCCACTTGAAGAAGTGGTATTTCTTTATGCTACTAAGGTACAAAAAATATTCTGATGGAAGCATGGCAAACATTATAAAGCATGAAATATTATTCATAATGGTACAAATCACTGAGTCATTGACACCATTTGTCACTACCATGTAAAGTAAGCTGTTAGTAATCCGAAGAAAAGTAAAGGCTTTAAACTGTAAACAGTAAACTCGATGATGTGTAGAAAAGTGCAGCTCATTATTTGCGGTGAATTACACTTTCTCTATATTTGCAATATTCTCAAATACCGAATGTGCATATAAGCAAAAAGAGCAAGAGACCGAAAAATGAAAAGTTACCAATGAAACAAGAAATCTACAATACGCTTGACAGGTTAGGTATCGACTACATCCGTTTAGAACATCCTCCCATTATGACTATGGAAGAAGGTATGACAATAGCGCAAAAACTGGGTGTTACATCCTGTAAGAACCTGTTTTTGGTAAACAAACAGAAAGAGTATTTTTTGCTTCTACTTTCGGGAAATAAAAAACTATCAGCCAAAAGTATTGCAAAGCAAATAGGAAGTTCGCACCTTTCTTTTGCTTCTGATGAAGATATGAAAACACTCCTTTTTACAACACCCGGAGCTGTAAGTATTCTCGGACTTATTTATGACAAAGAGAATAAGGTTAAATTATTAATTGATAAAGACGTTATCCAGGCAGATTATATAGGCTGTCATCCATGTGAAAATACTTGTAGCCTGAAAATAAGGACAAAAGATATATTAGAAGTTTTACTTCCAGCGATTAATCATGCTGATTTTGAAGAAATAAATACGGAACTATAAATGAATGTAAAGAAGCGGGGAGTAGCTCAATAAAAATAGTTGTTTACAACATTATCAAACAGCACTTTTGTATATTTGTAAATCGCTATATTAAAGACATTCAAAAAGTATGGATTATATAATATTCTACTCATTTTATAGAAGATATACCTTAAACTTATGATTATTCTTATTGCAGGAGATACGCATACGGGAAAGACCCTGTTAGCACAAAAGCTATTGGAGAAATATAAATATCCCTACTTGTCAATAGATCACTTGAAGATGGGAGTCATTAGAAGTGGGCAATGTAAATTGCCTGCTGATAGTAATGATACAGAGCTAACAAACTATCTGTGGCCAATCGTCAGAGAGATGATAAAAACCTGTATTGAAAATTCCCAGAATATGATTATTGAAGGATGTTATATTCCTTTTGGCTGGGAAAAGGATTTTACGGATGAATATGTAGAACAAATAAAATACGTATGCCTTATATTCAGTCAGGAATATATAAAGCATAGTTTCCAGAATATTCTGGAATATGAAAATGTTATAGAAAAAAGGCTCTCAACAGATGTAACCTTTGAGGATGTAAGTAAAACCAATAGGTATAATTTGGAACAATGTATATCAAGAAAGTATAATTATATTCTAATAGACAAGAACTATCAAATAAATATAGATGATATAATATGAATTATATCTTCTTCGTCTCCGTTCTTAAAGAATATACTTACTTACATGTACATGTCAGCGCTACCCACATGCACATGTTATCCTTCTCTACATGTACATGTCAATATTGCTAACATGCACATGTAAGTATCTCCATTCTTTAAAAAAGTATCGCCTTTACTTTAAAGATATTGTGATTTAAGTGCTATCCGCATGGGATTCTATCAAATTTTACTTATTTTTGCATAGAACTTCTTGTAGAAGTAACCTTTAATCAATCGAAACTCAGATGAAGAAAATAGTCACATCCTTATATCTATTATGTTGTGTATGTATGTGTCAGCTCCATGCCGCCAACAATGTTGTAGACTCCCTTTTATCCCAACTGGACCATGTAATTCAAAACCGCCCTGTATACATCGAGCAAAAAGAAAAGAAGCTGAACGACCTGAGACAAGCCTTGAGACAACGCATTTCTGACGAAAACCGCTTTACCCTGTTGGGGGAATATCTGGATGAATACCGTTCCTACAACACCGACTCTTCGCTCTACATCTCACGCGAGAGATATCAGGTAGCCCTGCGAATGAAAAACAAGGAACATCAAGACAACGCCCTCATGAACACTGCCGAGATTATGGGCACAGCAGGCATGTATAAAGAAGCAGTCGACCTGATGCACAACGTACAAATCAATCATCTACCGGATGACCTGCACCCGTATTATTATCATATTTACCGTACCGTCTATGGCCTTATGGCCGATTACGCCGTTACGGAACAGGAGAAAAAACTCTATGCCGAGATAACGGATAGATACCGTGATTCCCTGTTGCTGGTCAACAAAGACAATCTTCTGGTGTACACGCTGATTCAGTCCGACCAGCACAATGTGCGGGGCGAGTTCGATAAAGCCATCCAGTTATTGACCGACTACCTGGCGGGACAGATAGACAATGTGCACGATGTGGCAATCTGTGCCTACACTTTATCAGAGTCATACCGCCTGAAAGAAGACACAGAAAAAGAGAAGGAGTATTTGATTCTTTCCTCCATTGCAGATATGAAGTCCGCAGTGCGCGAATATATTTCTTTGAGGAAACTGGCTGTGCTGCTCTATCAGGAAGGAGACATAGACCGTGCCTATTCGTATCTGAAATTGTGTATGGACGATGCCGTGTTCTGCAATGCCCGGTTGCGTATTCTGGAAATCCTGCAAATTTTCCCCCTCATCAACGACACTTACCAGCAAAAGGCCGAAAAGCAACAGGAACAAATGAAATGGGCGTTAGTCTCTATCAGCTTGCTGTCCATCTTCCTGCTGATTGCCATCTTCTATGTGTATAAGCAGATGAAACGCGTAGCGGCCGCACGCCACGAAGTGATAGATGCCAACAAGCGTCTGAAAGAATTGAATGAAGAACTCCACCGCTACAATCTGCAACTGAAAGAAGCCAACCACATCATTGCCGAAAACTCCTACCTGAAAGAGGAATACATCGGCCGCTATATGGACCAGTGTTCCGTATATCTGGAAAAGATGGATAACTATCGGCGTTCACTGGGCAAGATAGCCGCTACGGGCAAGGTAGATGAGCTATACAAAAACATCAAATCTTCCAAGTTCATAGAAGAGGAACTGAAAGAATTTTATGCCAATTTTGATAATACCTTCTTGCAACTGTTTCCCACTTTTGTAGAAGACTTCAACACCCTGCTTGCCGAAGGGGAGCAGATTTACCCCAAGGCCAACGAACGAATGAGTACCGAACTGCGTATCTTCGCCCTTATCCGTTTGGGAATTACCGACAGTGTGAAGATTGCCCAATTCCTGCGCTATTCTGTGACTACCATTTATAATTACCGTACCAAAGTTCGCAATAAAGCTGCGGGCGACCGTGACCAACTGGAACAGGAAGTAATGAAAATAGGTAAGTCGAGAGACTAAAACCACACTTTTAAGGCATATAAGTGTCTTTTTTACGCTTATATTTTTACTACTTTTTTGGAACAATGCATCTTCTTGATAGCATTGATTATTAGTGTTTTATGTCTTATAAAACGCCTAAAACTACTACTTTTTCACTCTTTTCCCCCTTATTGCTTCCTCTTATCAGATACATTTGCATTGTTCCTTCACAGAGGGGACAAATGCATGTGAATCTATATTTTTATTACTAACTTTAAACTCTTATATTATGCAAAAGTACAAAATGCCGATCAGGCTTCGAATCATGGTTTGTCTGATAGGAATGTTACTTCCGATGTGCATGTTCGCACAGCAAATTA
>ERZ791868.149-NODE-149-length-74971-cov-7.775856_pt1 | contig 74971 bp, 70 predicted proteins | sample MGYA00510281_ERZ791868 | MGnify/ENA primary metagenome ERZ791868 (study PRJEB30046, sample SAMN00792046) | human gut metagenome | study: EMG produced TPA metagenomics assembly of the A metagenome-wide association study of gut microbiota in type 2... | reverse complement strand
AAAACGAGACGACCGAAGTCGTCTCGCAAAAGTCTAACTTTGAGGGGTCACCTCACTCTCCAATCCTTTTTTGATTTTTATCAGTTATAACTTATAGAATGCAAATTAAAAATATTTTATCAGTTATAACTGATAAAACTGTCAAACTTTTTTCCGCATGATTTCGTATATAAATATAGAAAAGCAAGTGCGGTTAAATCAAAAAAGGGAGGGGTTTTATGAGAAAGAAATGGTTTGTTGGCATATTTGTAGCATTGATAAGTATGACATGTATATCAGGTTGTGGAGTTTCTTATAAAGATTATACGGATATACAGCAGACGGAGACTGAAACTGAGCAGACTGGTGGAATTGAGACGAATCGTGAATATATTATGGAAGAGGATGTTATGAAGTTGCCATCAGATGCAGTAATTATAGATGATTATTCTAAAGAGGGAACAATTCTTACAAGTCCACACTTAAACTATAATATTAGTATAAAGGTTAATAAGGCTATACTGGCTGATAATATGGATGTGTATAAAGAAATTGGTGGTACAGACAGTGATTTTATAGAATGGATAAAAAAGGTTAATTCAAGAGAAGCAGGATTTACTAACACATACAATGAAGCAGACGGGACATTTGACAGCAGATATGATGGAGTTGGTACTAAGATTTTTATGATATCGGCAGAACTTGTTAATAACTCAGATTCAGAAGCTGCAATTAATATTGCTGGAATAAAGCCATATAGTCTGGACAGGGAGAATGGGGAGATTACCAGATTGAGTATATGTGAATCAATATTTTATGATTATGCAGAATCAACAGGTGCAGATTATGGGAATATGACACTTAAGGCTGGGGAACACCGCAATATAGTTTTATGTATGGTTGAGCCGGACAAGATAGTAAAAAAATATTATAGAAATGAGAATGGCAGAAATGTTGCGACAGACACTGACGATATTAATTATGACAATATTTATCTGAGGTTAAGCCTTTTAGGGGTTCAGCAGGTCGCTAACGGGGAAAACTTTATAAAGTTTAATATTGAGTAAGAAGGTGATGTATATGGGGCGAATGATAAGAATAGAACTTTACAGAGCTTTTCATGGGAAAGAACTTAAAACTGCAATATTATTAGGAGGGTTGCTGGGACTGGCACATTTTGTATTAGAAGTTATACCATCAGTCAGTCATATATTTGACGGATATCATCCGGATATTGCGTCTTCTGTTGTTGGAAATGTTACGGAAAGCTGGATGGGTGGAATGATTAATCCAGAGATTAATATATACCAGATGGTGGTATTTTTATTAATAACTATTCCGTATGCAGCATCATTTTACACAGACAGGAAGGCCGGAATACTTAAGAATATAGCTGTAAGAGGTGAAAAAAGAGAATATCTGGCAGCCAAATCTGTAGCGGTGTTTATGACTGCCGGGGTTTCAGCAGTATTTCCGTTGTTACTTAATCTTATGCTTACAATGACAATGTTTCCGGTAATTAATTATGACTGGTACCAGCTGCCGAATTATAAGGCATTGTTTATGAATCTTGCTGTTAAAAATGTGATTGCATATTGCATTGTATATATGGCACTGATATTTGTATTTGCAGGACTTATAGCGGGACTGGCATTATCACTGTCATTATATGCTAATAACAGATTTGTTGTATTATCGCTGCCTTTTCTTATATGTATAGTATCGGGAAGGCTGGTCGCATATTCGGGTAATCCGGTTATAAGAGGGCTTGCAATACAGAAGGTGTTTTATGTTCCACAGAGTTCGCCAACAACATTAGTTTCTTTATGCATATTGTTTGTTGTGCTTGTTTTATGCGGATATGTGCATTTTATGGTAAGGGGCGTGAAAATGGATGTTTTATAATGACAGATTATCGGGAAAGGAAAGAAAGCAGAAAATTGCATTGATAGTATGTGCAGTAGTTGTTCTGGCAGTATGGCTTATGCTTACAATCAGAATTAATACGATTTTTCCATCCAAAAAGATTGAAAAATGCGGATATGGAGAATGGATTAATTATACACCTGACATAGCGGATATTATTACAGTAGATGTGAGTATCTCACCGGTATCATGCAAAATGTATGACAGGGCAGGTATTTTAAAAGATTACACAAAAGAACAGCTTGGAATATTTTCAGAAGGAAAAGACGATGCAGATTATCTTGTATTTACTGTTGATATAAAAAATAACGGACAGGAGGCTGTAAACATAAACCGTCTAGCATCATTACTTATCTATTGTACAGAATTTAATGGTGACAGCAACTCTCTGGAAAGGATGAATACTGATATTAAGACAGTGGCATCAGGTGAAACACAGAGAGTACAATTTGTAACCAACATAAAGTATAAGGATGCATGGATGGTTAATAGCAGACAGAGATATGCAGAGTCTGATGTTTACATAGTTATGTCACAGTATCCATTAGAGAGAAGAATGGTATTTTCTATTGAATAATTAATAAAGGGGGATTTTATGAAGTGGAGAATCTGGAAAAGACCACCGGAGTGGAAAAAGATATCATTGTATGCTGTTGTTATTTTAGTTTCATTATTTGTGTGTGAATTCGCATTTGCAGCAAGAAAGGCAAAGGGCGTCACATGCGTGAAAGATTTTATTATTACATATAATTACAGGGTTGTTCCTTATATAGCAATTCCTGTTATTATGGTTCTTTTAATATCGTATTTTAGAAGAATGTATGATGATAACAGAATGGTGCGGTATGTTAATATAAGAAATTTTTACATTTCTGTAATTGGTGGGGGAATTGGCAGGATTGTATTATATGTAGTTATTATGACCGTCTGGATGTTTATAGGCGGTGTTGTATCGACACATGGAATTATTGACAACTGGCAGTCAAAAAATGCGATGGCAAAGAGAGTTTATGGAGCATATCTTACAGACACAAAGTTTATCACAGTGTTTTCAGGAATTTTCATAACATTAATTTTAATGATGATTATAAACATGGAAATGCTGATGATAATACACAGATATATACATAGCTGGATTGCCGGATATTTTATATGCATAGTACTTAATCTGTATATGCTGGTTGAGCAGGGAAATGCCAGAGTGCTGAAAACATTTATAACATACAGGGTATACCAGAATGGATGGAGATACAGCAGTCTTGTGTATATGGCTGTGATAGTGGCTGTACTGCTTATGGTTATATTATTGATGGGAAAATGTGACAGTTTAAGGAGAAATCGATGATGTTTTGGAATATTTTAAAAAATGATATAGCGCGTGGGATATTTAAAAGAAAATATTTATACATAATATCGACTGTTGTAATAGCTGCACTGGTAATTATTGCTGATATGAGTCTGGGAAGAAAAACCGGTTCACATGGATATACAGGTCAGGTATCAGTGGGGGATTTGTTTCAGGTGTTTTACAGGGGCAGCAGAATAATTAAACCAGACAATATGGCAGAATTTTATATATCAGAACAGTATCTGTTTATGGTTCTTGGCATTGCATTTATTGTAGGAAACTATTGCGTCAGGGATTTTGGCAGTGTGGGTATGCAGATAATAATCAGATGTGGAAGCATTGGCAAATGGTTTGCAGGTAAAGTTATGTGGTGTTTTGCAAGTGCTTTATATATGACAGCGTTGACGGATATATTAATTGTAATTATAAGTGTAATTCATGGATATGAACCGGGACTGGATGTGCATATGGAAGTGCTTCGTATATATGGATATCCAGAGAATGTAACAAATGTGGCAGCAGGTAAAATAGTGGTTATGAGTCTGGTTCTTCCGTTGCTTTCATTATTTGCCATAGCACTGGTGCAGATGTTTTTATCAATGATATGTTCGTCTGTAATAGCACTTTTACTTATATCAACAGGAATGATAATAACGATATTTTCAGGAAATGTATTACTGGTATTCAATGGTCTTATGTGTATGAGAAATAATATATATACTGCTGGAGGAACAGACAGTATTCATATGATGATTGCTGATGTTGTAATAATACTTATATCCATAATAGCAGTATATATATATGTCAGCAGGATGGATATATTAAATGCAAAGGAGATATAGTGTATGAGGGTTGTATTAAGAAATGTGTGTAAAGATATAAAAGGAGCAAGAGTTCTTGATAATGTTAATCTTGAACTTGAAAGTGGCATGGTATATGGTTTTAAGGGAAAGAACGGTTCTGGAAAAACCATGCTTATGCGTGCTATAAGTGGGCTTATAAAAGTGAAGGGTGAAATTGAGATTGATGGGAAAATACTGGGAAAAGATTTTACATTTCCACCAAGCATAGGAATTCTTATAGAGAATCCTTCGTTTGTGGCGGAATATACGGGATTGAAGAACCTTGAGATGCTGGCATGTATTAAGAATAAGATTGAAATTGAAGATATAAGACATGCAATGGAGCAGGTGGGACTGGATCCTGGCGATAAGAGAACCTATAAAAAATATTCACTTGGAATGAAGCAGAAGCTTGGAATAGCAGCGGCATTTATGGAAAAACCTGATATCATAATTCTTGATGAGCCTATAAATGCGCTCGATGAAGCGGGTGCAAAACAGGTTCACAAGATACTTGAGGAGCAGAAAAAGAGAGGAGCACTTATTATAATTGCCTGCCATGACAAGGAAGAACTTGAAATGCTGTCAGATGAGATAATTGAGATTTATGAGGGCAGGATTGTTGCCGGGGAAAAAGAGTGATTATGAAATGGACTTAAAAACTAAGGCAGTTAATTCTTATATAAGGGATTAACTGCCTTTAAGTTTTTTATATGAATAATAAAATTATCTCTGAACTTCGTTACCAGCGTCAGAGAAAGCGAGCTTCATAACTTCGTCAACTGTAACTAAGTTGTAATCTCCGCTTACAGTGTGCTTTAAGCAGCTTGCAGCGTTAGAGAATTCAACTGCCTTCTGAGGGTCAAAGTTGTTGATAAGGCTGTAGATAAGACCAGCACAGTAAGCGTCTCCGGCACCGATGTAGTCAAGAATGTGCATGAAAAATTCCTTGCTGTAGTAAGCCTTGCCTTCTGTGTAAATCATTGACTGGAGCTTAAATGTTGTGATAGAAGTTTCTGTTCTCCATACTGAAGCAACCATCTTGAATGGGAATTTCTTCATAAGTTCCCTGGCAATGTAAGCATTTTTCTCCTCGCCATTAGCATCGGCAGGATTCATAGAGAAGATACCGATAGCGTCATCTTCGTTAGCGATACATACATCAACATACTGGCATATACGAGACATTGCCTCACATGCCTTTTCGCTTGACCAGAGCTTGCTTCTGTAGTTTAAGTCACAGCTTACAGTCATGCCTTTTTCCTTAGCCTTCTGGCAGGCTGTGATACAGATGTTAGTCATCTCATCAGAGATTGCAGGTGTGATTCCTGAAAAATGGAACCATGTTGCACCGTCAAATATTTCGTCCCAATTAAAGTCATCAGCAGTAGCAAGCGCAAATGCAGAACCTGCTCTGTTATAGATAACGTTAGTTGGACGCTGGCTTGTCTTCTTCTCAAGGAAGTAGATACCAATCTGGTCGCCGCCACGCACGATATGGTCTACGCCTACGCCGTACTGACGGAGTGAGTTGATTGCAGCCTGTCCGATTATATGTTTTGGAAGCTTTGTTACATAATTAGCATCAACATCAAAGTTAGCAAGGGACACAGCAGTATTGGCTTCTCCACCTCCATAAACAGCCTCAAATGCATTGCACTGAGTAAATCTTGCGTTGTTCTCAGGAGAGAGACGAAGCATAATTTCACCAAATGTAACAATCTTATCTTTCATTTTTCTTAATCCTTTCTCAATATCAGATTTCCTAAAATAAATATACAAGAATGTATTTTAGCACATTATGGCGAAAAATGGGAGTAAAATGTTCTTGATTTGATACATATTTTTTACTATAGTTACATGTGAAGTAAATATGTGCGTGAAGATTTATAATCTTTTGTACACGTTTGAAAGGATTGAATAATGTTAAGAAATGTTTCATTAGAAGATATATCGGATGGTAAGCTGTATACTGAGAATGACCTTGTGCGTGTTGATACTAACTCGTGTAAGGGCTGTCAGACTGTATGCTGCCAGAATATGGGAAGTACGATTGTGCTTGATCCATATGACTGTTATAAGCTCACAACCGGGTTGGGCAAAACATTTGAACAGCTTACGATGAATGAGCTTGAGTTAAATGTGGTGGATGGTCTTATTATGCCTAATCTTAAAATGCAGAAATTAGACGGAAGATGTGCTTTTCTTCGTGAAGATAATCTGTGCAATATACATACGATAAGACCGGGAATATGCAGAATGTTCCCGCTTGGAAGATACTGGGAGGATGAGACGCATTTTAAATATATTGTGCAGAAGGGCGAGTGTAATAAGGATAATCTATCCAAGATTAAACTGAAAAAATGGCTTGGCATCGATGGACTTGCGGAGTATGATTCTTATATTGTCAGATGGCATGAGTATGTGAAGCAGCTTCAGGCGGCACTACCGGGACTTTCAGAGGATAATGTGAAGATTCTTAATACATTTAACTTAAGAGTGTTCTATATGACGACATATGCCGGATGTGCTGATGATAAGGCATTTTATGCGGAATTTGACAGAAGACTTGCGATGGCTAAGGAAAAGCTGGGACTGATGTAGGATTGGTTCGCAGGTGACAGAAAGGAAGATTGATTTTATGAAGACAGATTTATTTCATATAGGAAAGTTCGTAATTCATGGATACGGACTTATGATTGGCATAGGTTTTGTGTTGGCACTGCTTGTTGGCGAGTACAGGGCTAAGAAGATGGGAATGAAAGAGGAGGCTCTTATTGATATTGCGATAATTGCGGGAGTATCGGGATTTCTCGGAGCAAAGCTGTTGTATATAATAGTGAGCTTTAAGGATTTTATAGAAGATCCTATAGGTGTGCTTGGCTCATCGGGATTTGTTGTATATGGCGGACTTATTGCAGGTGTGCTGTGTAATCTCATATATGTAAAGATTAAGAAGTTATCATTCCTTGAGTATTTTGATTTGGTAATGCCTGAGATTGCACTGGCACAGGGCTTTGGAAGAATTGGATGTTTCCTTGCAGGCTGCTGTTACGGAAGACAGACAGACGCAGCCTGGGGTGTCGTTTTCCCGGCTGGTTCACTTGCACCATCAGGAGTTAAGCTGATTCCTACACAGCTTATATCATCGGGTGCAGATTTCCTTAATATGGCGTTTCTTATGATAATAGCAGCTAAGTTTTCTTATACTGCTGTTATGAAGCGTAAGGCTGACGGTAAGGAAACTGCCGGAAAGCATATGGCAGCAGGTAATATTGGATTCTTATATTGCATAACGTACGGACTTGGAAGATTTGCAATTGAGTTCTTAAGAAACGATTACAGAGGTGAGGTCGGAATATTCTCTACATCGCAGTTTATCTCACTTTTCATTGTGTTACTTGGTGTGGTTGCGATGGCTGTTAATCATAAGTTGAAAAATGCGGACAGATAGAAATACTAATATGGACTAATCAGCGTTGTATTATAAATTACACTGGCTGGTTAGTCTTTTTTATTGCCTTTTTATCTGCAATGTGTTAATAAAAATACATAATTTATTAAAATGTGACAAATAATGCTGGACATCTTGTTAAAAAATTGTTAATATGTAAACATAATAAAGCGAACGACAATTTAATACATGGAAATCAGTACATTTTAGTTAATATAATAAATATTTGTATATCTGGGGAATGTTTATTATTAGAATCTGAGAGGGTAGAATATGGAGAAATATATTGGAAAATCAGTATATAAGGGTACTGCTATCGGACCAGTTAATGTTCTAAAGAAAAGTGAAAGTCTGATTAAGCGTGTACATGTTGAGAATGTTGATGAAGAATTAAGACGTCTGGACAAAGCTAAAGAAAAGACGCTTCAACAGCTTGCCAGACTGTATGATAAGGCATTAAAGGAGGTTGGTAAAGTCAATGCAGAGATATTTGAAGTGCATCAGATAATGCTTGAAGATGAAGATTATCAGGATGCTATTCATAATATGATATGCAATGAGAATGTTAATGCAGAATATGCGGTGTCAATAACAGGAGATAATTTTGCTGACATGTTTGCTAATATGGATGATGATTATATGAGGGCACGTTCAGCGGATGTAAAGGATATATCTAATCGTCTGGTGAGCAATTTGAGCGGTGAAGAGCAGCCTGACTGGGAAAACACAGAGCCATCAATTATTGTGGCAGATGATTTGACACCGAGTGAAACTGTACAGATGGATAAGAATAAGATTTTAGCATTTGTGCTTGTACATGGTTCGGTTAATTCCCATACAGCAATTCTTGCAAGAATGATGAATATTCCGGCATTAATTGGTGTACCAATTGAGTTAGAATCCTTACCCAATGGAGTTAATGCAATTGTAGACGGTCAGAATGGAATTTTCTACCTGAATCCGGATGAGAATCAGATAGCACAGGCTAAGGAAGCCCAGCAGAAGGAACAGGAACAGAAAAAGCTGCTTGCTAATTATAAAGGAAGAGAGTCAGTCACAAAGAGTGGCAGAAAGATTAACCTTTATGCGAACATTGGAAATGTATCTGATGTTGCTTATGTATTAGAAAATGATGCTGAAGGAATAGGATTATTCAGAAGTGAGTTTCTGTATCTTGGAAGAGATGAACTTCCGGACGAAACAGAACAGTTTAATGCATATCGTCAGGTATTACAGATGATGGCTGATAAAAAAGTAGTTATTCGTACACTTGATATTGGAGCAGATAAAAAAGCAGATTATCTTGGTCTTGGCAAGGAGGATAATCCTGCGCTGGGTTATCGTGCCATAAGAATATGTCTGGAACAGCCGGATATATTCAAAACACAGTTGAGAGCATTATTAAGAGCTGCTAAATATGGTAATTTATCTATAATGTATCCAATGATTATTTCTGTAGAAGAAGTTGTAAGTATTAAGAAGATTGTTGCTGAGGTGGCAGAGGAACTGGAGAATGAGAATATTCCATATGAGATTCCAGAGCAGGGAATTATGATAGAGACACCGGCGGCAGTTATGCTAAGTGAGGAACTGGCAGAGCTTGTAGATTTCTTTAGTATAGGTACCAATGACCTTACACAGTATACACTTGCAATTGACAGGCAGAATAACAGACTGGACAGATTTTATAATCCGCATCACGAGGCAGTTCTCAGAATGATTGAGATGACCGTACAGGGTGCACATAAGCATGGTAAATGGGTAGGAATCTGTGGAGAACTTGGAGCAGATACTACTCTTACAGAGAGATTTATTAAGATGGGTATAGATGAGCTTAGTGTATCGCCATCAATGGTACTTGGTGTTCGTAGCAGAATATGTGAAATGGAGTGATAAGTGATGAAAATATATAAAGCAAAAGATTATGCTGATATGAGCAGAAAGGCAGCTAATATTATATCAGCACAGATTATTATGAAGCCGGAATGTGTACTTGGACTTGCGACTGGTTCAACGCCAGTTGGGTTATATAAGCAGTTAGTAGAATGGTATAAAAAAGGTGACTTGGATTTTTCAGCAGTTAAGACTATTAATCTTGATGAGTATAAGGGACTCAGTCAGGACAATGATCAGAGTTATTATTATTTTATGCATAAGAATTTATTTGATAATGTGAATATATCAGTTGATAATACTCATATTCCTAATGGAATGGAGCAGGATTCGGAAAAAGAATGTAACAGATATTCTGAACTGATTAAGTCTCTTGGTGGTATTGATTTACAACTTCTTGGAATAGGTCATAATGGACACATAGGATTTAATGAACCATCAGATTCATTTGAAAAACAGGTTCATTGTGTTGATTTAACAGAATCTACAATAGAAGCTAATAAGAGGTTTTTTGAATCAGCGGAAGATGTTCCAAGACAGGCATACACAATGGGAATCAAGACAATAATGCAGGCAAAGAAGATTCTGGTTGTTGCAAGTGGGGAAGATAAAGCACAGATTGTGAAAGAAGCTTTTTTTGGACATATCACACCATATGTTCCTGCATCAGTTCTGCAGCTGCATAATGATGTAACACTGGTAGCGGATGAAGCAGCTCTTAGTAAGATTTATTAAAGCATATTAACTTGGTGGATAGAAGGTTGTGAAGATATGATTATAAAGAATGCTGATGTTTATACACAGGATAATGTATTTGTTAAGGGGGATGTCGTTGTAGATAACGGTACATTCACCAAAGTGCTGGAAGCCCCTGATTATGTTGGCAATGAAGTTGTAGATGCTACAGGACTTAAGATGATTCCCGGACTTGTTGATATTCATTTTCATGGATGCAAGGGTGCAGATATGTGTGATGGTACTAAAGAGGCACTTGATATAATTTCCAGGTATGAGGCTTCTGTCGGGGTGACGAGTATATGTCCGGCAACCATGACGATAGCTAAGGAAGAACTCGTTGAAGTTATGAAGAATGCCGGAGAGTATTCATATAATGGTGGAGCCCATCTGGTAGGAATTAATATGGAGGGACCTTTTATAAGTCCACAAAAAAAGGGTGCACAAGCAGCTGAGAATATTATGCATTGTAATTATGAGTATTTCTGTGAACTTCAGAACGCTGCACATGATTTAATTAAGATTGTTGATATTGCACCAGAAGAGCCGGGGGCAATGGATTTCATAGATAAAGTAAAAGATAATGTTGTTGTTTCGATTGCACATACAGCAGCGGATTATGATACTGCGATGGAGGCAATTCAACATGGTGTAACTCATGCAACACATTTATACAATGCAATGCCCCCTATGAATCATAGAAAGCCCGGTGTTATAGGTGCAATAAGAGATTCATATCAATGTCATGCAGAACTGATATGTGATGGAGTTCATATTCATCCATCAGTAATACGGGCAACATTTGCCATGTTGGGTGCGGGACGCATAATACTAATCAGTGACAGCATGAGAGCAACAGGATTAGAGGATGGCGAATATACTCTTGGAGGACAGCCTGTAGTGGTAAAAGGTAATCTGGCAACATTACATGATGGAACAATTGCCGGTTCAGCAACTAATTTAATGGATTGTCTTCGATATGTCGTTAAAAAAGCAGGGATTTCATTAGAAACAGCTGTTATGTGTGCAACAGAGAATCCGGCAAAGGAAATTGGTATATATGATAAAGTCGGAAGTATTTCTGTAGGAAAACAAGCAGATTTCGTGCTTATTGATGATGAATTGAATATTAAGAGAGTATATATTGATGGAAAGGAGATAATATGCTAGGTTTTTTCAAAGGAAAGTCAAAGGATAATATTATTTATTCTCCATGTAAAGGAAAAGTGGTGCCAATTACTGAAGTTTCAGATCCAACATTTTCAGAAAAGGTTCTTGGAGATGGATTTGCAGTAATTCCTTCTGAAGGAAAGATATATGCTCCGGCAGATGGTGAGATTTCAATGGTGTTTGATACTCTTCATGCTGTGACAATGACAACCAGTCAGGGAACGGAATTACTGATACATATTGGGCTAGATACGGTAACGCTCAAGGGAGAACCATTTATTTCACATGTTTCAGGTGGTCAGCAGGTAAAAAAGGGTGATTTACTTTTAGAGGCTGATCTTGAAAAAATAAAGTCGGCAGGATTGGATACGATTACACCAGTCCTTATATGCAATACCGACGATTATAATAAAATTAATCTAATAAAGGAGGGTGAGGTATCTATTGATGATGAAGTCCTGAAAATATCATAATTACTCAGGATTTCACAATGTGCGTGATTGGGATTACCCCGATTAATAATGATGTAAAAGAGGAGAAAAGTATGAAATTTCTTCAAAAACTGGGAAAAGCGTTAATGCTTCCTGTGGCAGTACTGCCTATATGTGGTATCCTTATGGGTATCGGTTATATGCTGTGTCCAGAAACTATGCAGGGTGGAGATATTAAGGGCGCAGCTGATATGATTGGTCTGTTTCTTGTAAAAGCTGGTGGAGCTTTAATTGATAACATGGCAATCCTTTTTGTAATTGGTGTCGGTGTAGGTATGTCAGATAAAAATGATGGTACCGGAGGAATTGCGGCACTTGCTTCGTGGCTTATGATGACAACACTTCTTTCTACAAAGTTTGTTACAGTAATTATACCTTCTATAGCAGACAGTGCAACTAAAACTCTTGCATTTAACAAGATTGAGAATCCATTTATTGGTATTCTTGCTGGTATAATCGGTGCTATGTGTTATAACAAGTTTAAAGATACAAAATTACCAAACTGGTTATCTTTCTTTAGTGGAAAACGATGCGTAGCAATTGTTTCAGGAGTAGTATCAATTCTTGTATCTGTTGTTTTATTATTTGTATGGCCATTACTGTTCGGCGCATTAGTAAGCGTTGGTAAGGCAATTGTAAAGCTTGATATTGTTGGTGCAGGTATCTATGCATTCTTGAACAGATTGTTAATTCCTACCGGATTACACCATGCGTTGAACAACGTATTCTGGTTTGATACTATCGGACTTGGAGATTTACAGCACTTCTGGGCAGGACAAACATCAAGTGATGTTTCATGGAGTCTTGGAATGTATATGTCAGGCTTCTTCCCATGTATGATGTTTGGTATTCCAGGTGCAGCTTTAGCTATGATTAAATGTGCAAAGCCAGCTAAGAAAAAAGTAGCTATAGGACTTGTTGCTTCTGCAGCATTATGTGCATTTATCTGTGGTGTTACAGAACCATTTGAATTTGGTTTCATGTTCCTTGCTCCTGGACTCTATGTTATCTATGCCCTTCTTTATGGTATATTTACAATGATTACAGTTGCATTAGGCTTCAGAGCAGGATTTAGTTTCTCAGCAGGTGCTACTGACCTGTTATTCTCATCATCTCTTCCGGCAGCACAGAAGACATGGTTGATAATTCCTCTTGGTATAGCAGCATTCTTCGTATTCTATTTCGTATTCTTATTTGCCATTAAGAAATGGGATTTAAAGACTCCTGGCAGAGAAGATGATGATATAGAAGCAGAAAAGAAAGTTGAACTTGCAAGTGACGATTATACAACAATTGCAAAGACAATTCTTGAAGGCTGTGGCGGAAAAGAGAATATTGCAAGCATAGATAATTGTATTACAAGACTGAGACTTGAAGTAAAGGATATTACCCTTGTTAATGATAAGGTTATTAAATCAGCTGGTGTTGCTGGTGTTATGAAACCTGGAAAGACATCTGTACAGGTTATTATAGGAACTAAGGTACAGTTTGTTGCAGATGCATTTTCTAAGCTTTGTGAATAATTAAAATGTAAAAATAAAGATAATAAAAAAATCCCCGGTAAGACTGCCAGAACAGCAGCTTATCGGGGATTATTTCATGTATTACTTTACCATGCTTAAAAATTCTTCATCAGATATCTTAGAATTCATTACAGCATTCTTAATTGCAGCGGACATAACGCGGGCAGCAAGTGTTCCTGCGAAGTTGATATCAACATGTACTGCTTCACTGTCGCCTCGTTTGGCAGTGCTTGCAGCATATATTGTATCTCCGTCTGCCATTGTGCCGACCGGATTAATGCAGCGTGCATACGCATTTCTTGCCATAGATGCAATCTTGTTAAGTTCAGCCTTGTTAAATGCAGCGTTAGTTATAACCGCACCGATTGTTGTGTTGCCTGTGAACATATCGCGAGGTGCCATGAACTGATAGAGTGCTTCTTCACAGCTTATATACTCTGTTCTGTCAGCGTTCTTAAGTCCGGAAAGCTTTTTACCGGTTTCATAATCTGATATATCGCCAAGTGCATTTACAACAACAATTGCTGTCATTATAAATGTGCCGGCTTTCACTGAATATATTCCAAGCCCGGATTTTTCAGCCTGCTTCATTCCCATAATCTTGCCGACAGTTGCACCTGTTCCGGCACCGATACAGCCCTGAATGGGTTCGCTGCTATCCGAATTGGCAGCGGTGGAAGCATCAGTATTGACAACACCGGCCTTCATAAGTGCCTGAATGCAAGCCTCATATCCCATAGTACTGTCCGGGCGTACTTTAGAGCTTCCATATCCAAGATCAAATATGCATGACTGGCATACAAGCGGAACAAGTGAAACGCCTGTGTTATATCCTATACCATGTTCTTCAAGACATGTCATAACTCCGTCAGATGCGGCAAGACCGTATGCTGAACCGCCTGACAGCACGATGGCATTAATCGGATTGTCAGCAGTCATAGGCATAGTAAGAGGTGTTTCTCTTGATGCCGGACCGCCACCGCTAATGTCACAGCCTGCTGTAGCTCCGTCTGGAAAATATATAACAGTTACACCTGTGCCAGCTTCCTTATTGGAAGCATGACCTAATCTAAAATCATTAATATCATTAACTGAAATCTCTGTAAACAAAACTAATCCTCCGTTGATTAATGTCCGATTTATTCAATCAAAGTGACTGGTTAATTCTGGTTAAGCTTAAGTGCAGCATATAATGCACGGGAAACCACACTGGCAACAATAAAGCAGATACCTGCTTCTATAAGTCCCTGAACACCAACAAATAATACTACGAATATAAGTGGGTTCTTAGCTCCGAGTGCAGTAACGAAGGCCTGTACATAATCTGTATTATAGAAGAAGAGAACAAGTGAACTCATGAATAATAAAGTATTAAGTAAAGGACAGCAAAGACTTGCTATATAATAAGAAAATTTCTTAACTCCCTTAATACTATGAAGTCCCTTGAATATAAGTCCTGTAAGGAAGCCTTCAAGAGTTCTTGTTACTACTGTTGTTACAAATGTACCAAATGGATTAATTCCGAGAAGAACAGTTCCCATTGCGCCTCCAACGAAGCACTGATAAAAGCTTGTAAGTCCGAATGCCAGACCACATATTAAACCGCCGACAGGTCCTAAGATGATAGCACCTACAGCCACAGGAACAGTTAAAAGGGTGATAGAAAGTCCAGGGGTACGGATGTAGCCTAATGGGGTCAGTGACATAACGAGTATGACCGCAACCATAAGTGCCAGCTCCACCATGTACTTAGTGTTGAACTTCGTTGCAGAAGTTCGAGTTGCATTGATAGTATTCATATTGTCTCCTTTGCGGAAAGGTATGCAGCCCTTCCGGCTTGTTAAGATACATCTCCGAAAAACGGATGACGTTCGCGCGTATAATAACATATATATTGTTATTATTCAAACATTCTTTATAAATTATTTATAAAAATACATTTGACATTAATTTACTATGATGAAAATCGGTGTTAATATAAGAAACGCTTATTTATTATTGAAAGCAGATTTTTGAAAATATTTATCAATAAAGATGGGAGAGTGTTTATGAGCAGAATTATTAAAAATGTGCTGCCATACTGGAAGTCGATAGTGCTGGTATTTGCACTGCTTATTGTTCAGGCAGTGTGTGACTTGTCGCTTCCTGCGTATACTTCAGATATCATTGATACAGGTATACAGAATGGAGGCATAGAGCATACTGTGCCAGAAAAGATTACTAAGGAAGAATTTGACACTGCGAAGCTTTTTATGACAGAGGAAGAAGCACAGCTGTGGGAACAGTCGTATTCTTATAATGAAGATGATAATGTCTATGAATTAAGTGTCAAAGGTTCTAAGAACAAGACTGATTTAGACGACACACTTTTTACAGCACTTATAATTAACAACCAGATGTCTTCAGTGACTGAAAGTGCATTCAAAAGCCGTATGGCAGAGCAGATGCATGTAAGTGAAGAACAGCTTGCAAATGTTTCGGTAGAAGATATTGGAAAATCTATGGGTGTGGAACTCATTACATTTACACAGATGATGGAAGATTCGGATGGTAATGAGGTTGAAACTATATGTGTGGATATGAGACAGATAGTGAAGGCAATGTATAGTGCAGGGGCTATGAGTAAAGACGATATCCTTTCTATGCGAAGCGAATTCCAGAAGACTATTGATACCATGGGAAAGACTCTTGTTTCGTCTATGGGCGTTGCTTATGCAAAGAGCATGGATGCCAAGGCAGGAATGGACATGGATTCTATCCAGACTAAGTATCTGTGGGCAGCTGGTCTTAAGATGGTTGCCATGGCACTTCTTATGGCGGTTACTTCTGTATGTATAGGCTTCCTTGCATCAAGAGTTGGTGCAGGCGTTGCAAGAGATATGAGAGGAAAACTGTATTCTAATGTCATGGGATTCTCTAATGCTGAGATGGACAAATTCTCTACAGCATCACTTATCACAAGAACAACTAATGATGTACAGCAGGTTCAGATGGTTACGGTTATTATGCTGAGAATGATTCTGTATGCACCAATTCTTGGCGTCGGAGGAATTATAAAGGTTGTTGGAACAGGAGCCGGCATGGGCTGGGTTATAGTTATGGCTGTTGTTGTTATCATTGCATTTGTAATGCTTCTTATGGTAATTGCGATGCCTAAGTTCAAGCTTATGCAGAAGCTGGTTGATAATGTCAATCTTGTATCCAGAGAGATTCTTACTGGTCTTTCTGTAATAAGAGCCTTTGGAAGAGAGAAGAAGGAAGAGGAAAGATTTGACGAAGCTAATAAAAAGCTTACTAATACAATGCTCTTTACTAACAGAACAATGACATTCATGATGCCAAGCATGATGCTTATTATGAATGGTTTGTCAGTTCTTATCGTGTGGGTTGCCGCACACAGAATTGATGCCGGAGTTATGCAGGTAGGTTCTATGACTGCATTTATAACATATTCGATGCTCATAGTTATGTCATTCCTTATGCTTACAATGATGTCTGTAATGCTCCCAAGAGCGATGGTTGCAGCTGACCGTATAGATGAAGTTATTAATACACATTCTTCAATAGAAGACTCTGAGAATCCTGAGACAATTGAGTCTGCAAAGGGTGTGATTGAGTTTAATCATGTTAATTTCATGTATCCTGGTGCTAAAGCGAACGCACTTGAGGATATTACATTTAAAGCAGAGCCGGGTAAGACTACAGCAATTATAGGAAGTACGGGCTGTGGAAAGTCAACGCTCGTTAATCTTATTCCAAGATTGTACGATGTTACAGGAGGAAGCATTACTATTGATGGTCATGATATAAGAAATATCTCTATGCATGACTTAAGAAGTGAGCTTGGTTATGTGCCTCAGAAGGGAATGCTTTTCTCTGGTACTATTGCAAGTAATTTAAGATTCGGTAATCCTGATGCAAGCGATGAAGATGTCGTTAAGGCAGCACAGATTGCACAGGCAACTGAGTTCATTGATAATAAGGCTGAGAAGTATGACAGTCCTATAGCACAGGGCGGTACTAATGTTTCAGGCGGTCAGAAGCAGAGACTTTCTATTGCAAGAGCAATAGCAAAGCACCCAAGAGTGTTTATATTTGATGACAGTTTTTCAGCACTTGATTTAAAGACTGACGCAATTCTTCGTAAGGAGCTTGCTGCAAATGTGTCTGATGCCACTGTTATTATTGTAGCTCAGCGAATCAGCACAATCCTTCATGCAGATCAGATTCTTGTTATGGATGATGGTAAGATTGTTGGCAAGGGAACGCATGAAGAACTTATGAAGACATGTGAGACATATCAGCAGATTGCAAGTTCACAGCTTTCTGATAAAGAGCTTGGAAAGGAGGCCTAGTCAGTATGGAAGATAATAAAAATATCAAAATGCCACCGAAAAGAAGAATGGGACCTCCGGGAAGAGGAATGGCACCTGTTGAGAAAGCCAAGGATTTCAAAGGATCAATAGGAAAGCTTATAAGATATATTGGAAGCTATAAGATTGCGATAATATTTGTTGCAGTTATGGCTGTATGTTCAACAGTATTTTCTGTTGTAGGTCCAAAGGTTCTTGGTAAGGCAACTACAGCTCTGTCAGAAGGTCTTATAAAGAAAATCGGCGGAACTGGCGGAATTGACTTTGGAAAGATTGGAACAATTCTTATATTCGTACTTTGTCTGTATGCCGCAAGTGCAGTATTTAACTTTGTACAGGGCTGGATAATGACAGGCATTACACAGAAGGTCTGCTACAGATTGAGAAAAGAAATCAGTGAGAAAATCAACCGTATGCCAATGAAGTATTTCGAGAGCAGGACATATGGTGAGGTGTTATCAAGAATTACTAACGATGTTGATACGCTTGGAATGGGACTTAACCAGAGTATTACAACAATCATTACATCTTTAACTACTATGATTGGTGTTCTTGTCATGATGTTAAGCATTTCACCACTTATGACACTTATTGCAATTATAATTCTGCCAATATCAGTCGGACTTGTTTCATTTGTTGTTAAGAAGTCACAGGGATATTTCAAAACACAGCAGGAGTATCTTGGACATATTAACGGACAGATTGAGGAGACTTATGGCGGACACATGATTGTTAAGTCATTTAATAAAGAAAAGGATATGGTTGATTCATTTAACAAGACTAATGATGTCCTCTATGGTTCAGCATGGAAGTCACAGTTTCTTTCAGGAATGATGCAGCCAATAATGATGTTTGTAGGTAACTTAGGTTACGCATGTGTTGCATTAACCGGCGGTCTTCTTGCAATTAAAAATGTTATAACAATCGGTGATATTCAGGCATTTATCCAGTATGTGAAGAATTTCACGCAGCCAATCCAGCAGATTGCCCAGGTTATCAATCAGGTACAGTCTATGGCAGCAGCTTCTGAGAGAGTATTTGAATTTCTTGATGAAGAAGAGGAAGACCAGACTGTTAAGAATCCTGTTTCTACAGAAGGAATTAAGGGTGAGGTTGATTTCGAGCATGTAAGATTCGGATACAATGAGAACCAGACTATCATCAAGAATTTCAGTGTAAATGTTAAGCCTGGACAGAAGGTTGCTATCGTAGGACCGACAGGTGCAGGTAAGACCACTATTGTTAAGCTGCTTATGCGATTCTATGATGTTAATGATGGAGCTATTCTTGTTGACGGACATAATGTTAAGGATTTCAACAGAAGAGAACTAAGAGACGCATTTGGAATGGTTCTTCAGGATACATGGCTCTATAAAGGTACAATTATGGAAAATATCAGATACGGAAAGCTTGACGCAACTGATGAAGAGGTTATTGCAGCAGCTAAGGCAGCTAATGCACATCACTTTATTGAGACACTTCCGGGTGGTTATGATTGTGAGCTTAACGAGGACGCAAGCAATGTTTCACAGGGACAGAAGCAGCTCCTTACAATTGCAAGAGCAATCCTTGCAGATAATCCAATTCTTATCCTTGATGAAGCAACATCTTCTGTTGATACAAGAACTGAGGAGAGAATCCAGAAGGCTATGGATAATCTGATGAAGGGCAGAACAAGCTTTGTTATTGCACACAGACTTTCAACCATCAAAGATGCTGATGTGATACTTGTTATGAAGGATGGAGATATCGTTGAGCAGGGAACTCATGATGAGCTGCTTGCGAAGAACGGTTTCTATGCTGACCTTTATAATTCGCAGTTTGAGCAAGCTTCTTAGGGTGATAATATATGTTAGTGAAACGGCAGAAAGAGATTTCTGCCGTTTTTTGCGTTAATTATACTTGAAAAATGTATTGCAAAAATATATCTATTTCTGTATAGTTAAATTAAAGAAACAGATTCGTGAATAACAGAAGAAGAATAAGGGGGTATTTGAATGAAGAGTAAAAAGATAAATAAAATTATAATAACAGTGTCATGTGTTATAGGAATTGTCATTATAGGAATCGTGTTGTATATGGTGATTAACAATAATTCATACAAATCGCTGGATTTAAAGTATGAAAGCACTTCCAAATATACAATAACCTCAGGAAGTACCGGAAATGTGTATGATATATCAAAAGAAGAATGTAATAATATTATTGAAAAATTAAATGATACAAAGGTAAAACAAAAAAATTTCGAGCCAACACAGGGCTGGTCAAGTTATATTACATTTAGTGATGAGAATGGCGTATCTCATAAGCTGGAGGTTTGTAAAGACAGAATACAATATGACTATGTCTGGTATGCGGTAAAAAAACATAACAGTGCATTATATAATTATGTTAAAACATTAGAAAATAAGTATTTTCATTAAATTATGCATAGATGTCAAAGAGATTATTGATATTGCATGTCATGTATTGTCAAGATATAATTGAATTATTAATTAGTTAAGTGAAGAGGATAATGCATGAATATATTAATATGTGATGATGATAAGCTTTATATTGATATGATAAGAAAATATGTGGATGAATTCTTTGCTGATCATAAGATAACGGATTATAAGGTTTATGAATATAACAGTGGTGATGAAGCAGCTAAGAATAATGAAAAGATTGATATTGCATTTCTTGATGTTGAGATGGACGGAATTAATGGAATTGAAGCTGGCAAATGTTTAAGAAATAATAACAAGAATATTGTGTTATTCATAATAACTTCGTATATGGGCTATCTTGATGATGCAATGGACGAGGGAGTTTTCAGGTATATTAATAAACCATTGGAAAGACCTGTGATTATGCGAGGTTTACATAAGGCATTATTATTATGCAGCAAGAGTCAGAGCAAGAAAATCAATATTGAATATAAGGGTGATAATGTAATTATTGAACAGGATTCGATTATATGCATAGAGTCACTGGTTAGAAAAAGATATATCAAAACAGATACGCAGTCGTATATAAGTCTCAAAAGTCTTTCTTATTGGCAGAGTGTTCTTGATGAGGATAAATTTTTTCTTGTCAATAAATCCTTCATTGTTAATATAGACAGAGTTGAGCGATTTACTGATAAGTATATTGAACTTAAGGGCATCGAAGAACCAATAGATTTATCAAGAGAAAAAAGAACTGCATTCAAGCAGAAAATGCTTCTGTATCTGGCAGGGCAGGAGTAGGTGGATATGGAGATTATAATCAGTTATGCATTTGCACATATTATAGAAGCTATAATATTGTGGATGAGTATGTCGCAGATGTATGAACACAGATATAAACAGTGGGTGACGGGCATTGCTATCATGGCAGGACATGCTGTGATGTTTGGCGTGTTTCTGACGGGGAATATATATTTTATTACGGCAATTAACAACTCAATGTATATTGTATTAATGGCGCTGCTGTTTAATGTGAGCAAAAGGTCGGCAGTGTTCTGGGCTTTGATTTATAATGCAATGATGGCTATTTCTGAGCAGTTGGTATTCTTTTCAACTGAATATATTATTGGAATACGCCATGTTAAGCAAGAAGAACTTGCAATTATAATAGCTGTAATATCATTATGCAAAATAGTATATTTCATATTTGTTGAAACAATGGTAATTATTAGAAACAAAAGCAAGGCAGTTGAAAGTTTTGATGTTTCAATAGTATTACTTATAGCATCCTTGTTAGCATCTTTATTGGTGTTTATTACATATTATATAATTGAATCTGAATTGAGCCTCAATCGTAAGGAAACAGTATGGATAGTTATAAGCTCTATGGTTTTGGTTTCATCAGATATATTAGTTTTGTGGGTTAATATAAGAATAAATGAGCGTAATGCTGAAACACAGAGAATAAAGGTTCAACTTGAACAGGAAAAGGCAGACGCAAGATATTATAAGCTTGAGAATGAGAAGAACGAAAGTCTTGAAATATTAAGACACGATATGAATAATCATCTTAATACAATGCTGGGTATGGAAACTAATAGTGATTTGAAGGATTATATTACTTCAATTATGGAACAGTATAATATTAAGAAGAGAACTACATTTTCTAATAATAATGTACTAAACGGTCTTATAAGCGAATATAGCAGCAAATGTTATACAGAAAATATAGAATTTGTTGTGGATATACGACCAGGAACAATTGATGACATAGTTGCCACAGATATAGTGGCATTGTTTGGCAATATATTATCGAATGCATATGAAGCTGCGAAGAAATGTGAGGAAATTAATGAAAAATATATTGAACTGGTTGTTAAGAGAAAGCATGAGACAACATTTATCAAATGCGTAAATTCATGTGCTGTTCCACCTAAAATAATAGGAGGAAATTTCATTTCAATTAAGAAGGATTCTGACAGAAAACATGGATATGGAATGAAGAGCATAGATAAGATTGTCAATAAATATCATGGAAGCCACATTGAACAGTTTGATGAAAATGAATTTACAATATCAATAATACTTATGATATAGAAAACAGGAAGCTGTATGAATTAATAGTACAGCTTCCTGTTTTTTTCTGTCATACATGCAATATGTGAAATAAAGCAGAAAATAATTACAATTGATATGCAGCTTGCTGTTCTATATAGGTGTAAGACAGTAGCTGCGATAATAATAATGTTAAAAACAGCCAGAATACCTACAAGGCAACGGTGGTAATATTTTTTCTCTGAGTCTGATACTGAGTGGTTAACAGATATTACAGGCCCTTTAATAATTAACTCCACATCAGCAATTACAAGTGCAATAAACATGTATAATGATGGCTTAATGAAGGAAGAAAGCCATGCCATTACAATAAGTATTATGGCAGAAAAAATCAGGCACACCGTAGAAGACTGACAATGATAACCACCACAATATTTTCTTATGAGCAAAAACGAAAATATTTCTATTAGTCCAATCGTTATATTATGAGTGGCTATACAATACGCTGTGAAAATAATTGTCGGATTAATAATCAATAATAAATATTGTATTGCGTATATGTATAAATCAATGTCATCATTCTCAAGTATACCTGATTTTATAAGCCATAAAGCTATGTGGCGAGAAAGTTTCTCTACCATTATCTTGTCTTCTTAAACTTCTTTAATGATGCTGGCTCAACAGGCTGGCTAAAATAGTAGCTTGATGAAGCATTAGCACCAGAAGTTAAAGTGCGGTTAAGCATGGCAGAAACGCCTTTGCTTAATGCAGACTTAATTGTTTTCTTCATAACATTTTCCTCCTTCATTAAGATATTACTAATTATATTTGATATAAAATATTTTTAAATGGCTTATGTCTCAACTGTACTTTTGAATGTCTTAAATGTATTTTAGTGATATTATGCAACATTTTTATTAACTGTCACAAATATTATTCTATACACTAAGAAACTTATTCCGATATGTTAAAATCAAAATATTATCATTAATTGCACATAAACATTTGCACTAATCTAATTCGCAATAAACGCTATATATGTGCGGAATGTGCGTATACTAAAATTTAATAGTAATCATACTAATGTACAGGGGTTGCTATGGAGTATACAGATCGTTACAAAGCATTTTGCAAAAGAATGAGCATATATAGAAAATTAATGGACTACGATCAGGCGAAAATGGCTGTGCGGGTTGGCATGACTACACCAGAGTATTCTAACAGGGAAGCGGGAAGGAGCATGGTGTCAGGCATTGACCTCAGAAAATTTTCTGATTCAGGGGCGGATATTGACAAGATGTTAGTTGATGTCGATGAAAAGCCATGCAGGTATGAGATTTCTTCAGAAATAGAGACATTTGGTGAAGAATCAAAGAAGGAATATGTAAGAGGTGTTGTGAGTGAGCATATTCTTTATATGTGTGAGAAGAAGATAGCTGATTTTTCAGATGAAACTGTAAAGTATATCAGACTGCTTAAATCTATTGATAAGGATTCAACTAAGGATTCTATGTTAAAATGTATTAGAGATGTCAATGGTATAACTGACCAACAGGTTATATCAGATAATCTGGGGATATCAAGATTTAAATACAGCAAAATTGAGAATAATAAGGAACTTCCGGATGCAATGGTTCTTATAAGACTTTACGATTTGTATGGTTATGTCCCATCTATGTATTTAAATCTGTATGATGTCAGAGGCCGGCTTCTTGATTATATATTTGACAGCATGTCTCAGAAAGATCAGGAAATAATAATGAATTTTATCAATAATTTGAAAGAGTTCGTGTGAGGAAGTTATGAAAGAACGAATTATAAATATTGGACCCAGGCTTAAGCAGAGAAGAAAGGAAATGCGTATAAAACAGACGGAAATGGCTAAAGAGCTGGGTGTGTCGCAGACATATCTTTCTAATATTGAAGGTGGAAGAACCAATTGCAGCATAACTTTGTTTGTAGATATATGTAATTATCTTAATGTAACGCCAGATTATCTGATGTTAGGAAATATGCGTGGAAATAGAGCAAGTATAGATATAATTGATGAATTGAAGATGTGCAGTTCGGAAGAAATTGCCACAGTAAAGAAAATAGTTGATGCATTTGTCCTGAAAAAGACGGAGCCGTACTGATAAGGTATGGCTCTATTTTTTTGATTAAAATGCTTGACATACCGAACATATGTTTCTATAATAAACATATGTTCGAATTACATTCAGATCTTACAACTATGGAGAAATTAGAAATTCTGGCAGATGCTGCCAAGTATGATGTTGCATGTACATCAAGTGGAGTAGACAGGAAGGGAAAGAAAGGCTTCCTTGGGAACAGCGTGGCATGCGGTGTATGTCATAGTTTTGGTGCTGATGGCAGGTGCATTTCGCTTCTAAAGGTTTTAATGACTAATCATTGTGTGTATGATTGCAAATACTGCATGAACCGATGCTCTAATGATGTGCCGCGGGCTACATTTACACCTGATGAATTATGCAGGCTTGTTATAGAGTTTTATAAGCGTAATTATATTGAAGGATTATTCTTAAGCTCTGGGGTTTTGAAGAATCCGTCATATACTATGGAAAGAATATGTGAAACACTGATGCTTTTACGGACTAAGTATAGATTTAATGGTTATATACATGTTAAGGCTATACCGGGAGCACCAGATGAGCTGCTTTCAAGGGCTGGGTATCTTGCAGACAGGGTAAGTATTAATCTGGAACTGCCTACAGTACAGAGCCTTTCGAAGCTTGCTCCTAATAAGAGTTTCAAGGCTATTCTTGAGCCTATGGAAAAGATTACAGGTACAATTGCGGCTAACAGACTGGCATTGGGAAAAGATGCACGAATGGAAAGAAGCAGCATTAACAGATATCTGACGGGAAGCATATTCAACCAGAATGGGACGGATAACGGTCAAGCAGCATTATCAGGAACACAGAGGACAGCATTGGAATCAGGAGATAAGTTATCGCTTCCAGCGGTTTCTAAGGATATGTGTGTAAAGCGTCCATTTGCGCCTGCAGGGCAGAGTACACAGATGATAATAGGCGCGACACCGGAAACTGATCTTACGCTTATCAGAACGACGCAGCATTTATATAAGAATTATGATCTTAAAAGAGTATTTTATTCTGCTTATATACCACTTAATGAGGATTCTGCATTGCCACAGCTGGATGCAGATGTTCCACTATTAAGAGAACACAGGTTATATCAGGCAGACTGGCTTCTTAGGTTCTATGGATTTCAGGCAGATGAATTATTGTCAGAGAGCAGACCTAATTTTAATGAACAGCTTGATCCAAAGTGTGATTGGGCAATAAGACATCTTGGACAGTTTCCTGTCGAAGTACAGAATGCATCATATGATATGCTTTTAAGAATTCCTGGAATCGGTCCTAAGTCTGCCAGACGAATAGTGGAGACTAGAAGATATGCGAAGCTTGATTTTGATATATTAAAGAAGATTGGTGTAGTACTTAAGAGAGCACATTATTTTATAACATGTAATGGAAGAATGATGTATAGAATACCAATAGAGGAGTCATATATAACGGAATGTCTGACTGATGATAATCACAAGGAGAACTGGGAGATTACACATCAGAATGAAAAGTATCAGCAGCTTTCACTTTTTGAATAAAAAGTGTTGGTATATATGATGGATGTAATGAAGAGTTTTTATATGGAGGTCTGTTTATGTATATATTTACATGCGAGAATACATTTGAAGATATGATGTGTTGCATATATCATGCATGGGAGAAAGCTTTGAAAGTAGGCCATGGATGTGTTAGACTTGAAAAGCGTGGAGAAGAACAGATTTCTTTATTCGATGAATATATATATGTTGAGTATAATGAAGAAGAGTATAAGAAAGTAGTGCGTTCAATAAAACATAAGATATCTGAAGAGGCATATGCATGTGTGTATTATGCATGTTTATCGTCAGAACAGGATGCATTAGATACAGCCTATAGGTTTCTGATAAAAGGGTTTAAGATTGGATCAGATATAACATTTATGAGAAATGACCCTGATGTTATGAGAATTAAGGATATACGCAGGAAGGTTTTGCACGAGACAAGATATTTTATGGAGTTTGCAAGGTTTAATTCAATTGGTAACAAAGTATATGTGTGTCATCTTGAACCAGAAAGCGATGTTATATATGAAGTTTCTTTACATTTTGCTGACAGAATGCCTTCTGAGAACTGGCTTATAATTGATGATAACAGAAAAAAGTCTGTAGTTCATACTACTGATGGGCAGATGTATATAAGATATTTTACAGATTATGATATGTCAGTTCTGGCAAAGACAGAAGATGTGAAGGATGAATATACAGATATGTGGAAAATCTTTTTTGAGACTATAGCAATTAAGCATCGCCATAATCCTGAATGTCAGAGAAATCTTATGCCAGTGTGGATGAGAAAGCATGTAACAGAGTTTCAGTAACACGCAATTCTTTATGTTAAGGGATGTGTAATTGATGAGTAAAATTGTGGATTATGTATCAGAAGATAATAAAAACGATATGCTTAATGATGTGTGTAATTCTGATTATGATGCGTTCGTTAAACTTTCACAGGTATTTGAACTTAATGTATTCTGTCCTGTTCACATGGAAGGGGAGAAAGACTGGGCTGTTGCTTATCTTATGAATGATGCAGTGGAGAGCTTTCTTGTATTTAAAGATTCAGTTATGACTGGAAAATATATTGATGTGGATGAGGAACAGATACCATCTGTGCAGATGTTAAAAGATGGATATATGCTTATAGTTAATCAGGGGAATAAGAATATATTTACAATAAAATTCAGCAGACTGGAATTAAGAACATATTTATTTAATTATGGCAGCATGGGGCATTTCTGGATAAAAGGATATGAATATTTACGCCAGCTTGAATATCAGCTTGCTGATATAAGAGACAAGTATAGATATCTTGGAGAAGAGGTATGCAATGATGCTGAACGTGTGCTTATGAAACTGGCGGATTTTCCTCCAATTAAGAGATTTCAGTCTGTGCCAGACCAGTATTATGTTTCATACCCGGATTGTGTTTATGAAGAGGCTGTAGATTATCTTATAGATATAGCTGAGAGAGTTGAAGATAATTCAATAAGAAGAAAACTTAAAGCTTATAAGAAGAAACCATCAGGATTAAGAAGTATACAGCTGGCGGCAATGTTTGGAATGAGGAAACATGCTGCGTTTGTGGATGCAATAATAGCAGATTTGAGGGAAGCGGCATCAGGTTATCCACAGAGAGCTTTTTCAAGAGAAGAACAGAAAATTCATAATGTGATACATGCAAAAGCAATAGCAAATCTGAATGAATATGAGAGACAGGGATATAAGTGTCTGCTTTATAGAGAAGAACCATTTATGTATGCAAGAGATTCAATAACCTATAAGGAGTATGTTCTTGTGTATATTAATGGAATAATAAGCAGAAAGGCAAAGATAGTTTCTTTTGAGTGACATATAAAGCAATTGTGATGTATAATACGAAATATATCTATAATAATTCAGATAATTAGGAAGAGAGGATGCATTTATGGGAAAAGTAAAGGTTGTTTCCAAGAATAATCAGGTGAGTGTTAAGGTTAAGAGTACAAAAGATGAACAGCTTAATCAGAATATGGCTGAATTACTTTCAAATACAGCTGTAGAAGGATTTCTCCCTTTTCATATAGTGTCAGATAATAATGGATTTACAGCAGAGTATGGAATAGCGGGATATGAGACAGCTAAAGAGTTTTTTAAGAACAGGGTTATAGACCAGCATACTTTTTCTGTATTTATGAGGAGCAGTGTCAATGCATTAGCAGGCATTTCTGCATATAATATGGAATATGGTAATGTTATGGTTTCACTTGATACTGTATTAATTGAATCTGCTACGGGAAAGGCTTTATATTTGTATTATCCAGCTACAGGTTACAATAATGGTGAATTTTATAATGTTTTTCTTGATGAGATACTCAGAATGATAAGAACACCTATGAATTCAGATGTTTCATTTATGGTAAGGTTAAAGGAACTGCTTAAACAGCCAGAGAATATGACATGGGATATACTCGGTGAATATGCTGATTCTATAGATGTACCCGCAGTAAGCAGAGCGAATATGCAGCCACAGGTACATGTGGTACAGCCACAGCAACCAGAAACAGTACAGGTTACACATCAAGCACCGCCTGTTATGTATACAGCTCCAGTGCAGATGCAGACTGATATACAGAATACAGGATGTGTGAGTGGTGGAGATGAAAAGATATGTCCGGTTTGCGGAATGCGTAGTACAACACCTGATGCAGTATTTTGTATTGGCTGCGGTTCCAGATTGGAGTCTGCAATGCAATTTTCTGTAAAAAATGAGCAGACAGAAATTAAAAAGAGATGCAATAAGTGTGGTTTTTCTAATAATTCAGATGCCTTATTCTGTTCTGAATGTGGAACAAAATTAGAGGATATAGGAGTATTAGAAAGTATGGAGATACAGGATAATGATGATAATAAGGCGAAAGATACATCGGTGATTATAATCAAAGGTGGAAGAGTTGTAGATCCTGTCAGTAAAACAGATGAGATTATGGATATCATTATTAAGAATAATATAATTGAGGAAACTGGATATAATCTTAATGTTATGGAAGGTGCAGAAGTAATTAATGCAGAGGGACTTATTGTTGCACCAGGACTTATGGATACACATGTACATTTCAGAGATCCAGGATTTACTTATAAAGAGGATATTATTACTGGAGCAGCAGCAGCAGCAAAAGGTGGTTTTACAAGTGTAGTCTGCATGGCTAATACTAAACCAGCAGTTGATAATATTGAAACTCTTGAGTATATTCAGAAAAAAGGTGAGACAACAGGAATTCATGTTTTGCAGACGGCGTCTGTAACTAAGGAATTAAAAGGTGTTGAACTTGTAGATATGGAAGCACTTGCTAATGCGGGAGCTGTTGGATTTACAGATGATGGAATTCCGATTATGAATGAACATGTTCTTGTAGAGGCCATGAAGAAGGCAGCAGAGTTGGATTTACCAATCAGTCTTCATGAAGAGGATCCAGAGTTTATAATAAGACCAGGAGTTAATCAGGGGAAAGTTGCTGAACAGCTTGAATATGGAGGTGCATCTGCTACAGCAGAAGATGTTATGGTTGCAAGAGATTGTATTCTTGCATTGCATACAGGAGCATCGGTATGTATACAGCATATTAGCTCAGGAAATTCAGTGGAAATTGTCAGAACTGCCAAGAAGCTTGGTGCTGATGTGCATGCTGAAGCAACTCCACATCATTTTACTCTTACAGAAGATGCGGTACTTAAGTATGGAACTAATGCCAGAATGAATCCGCCATTAAGAACGGAAGAAGACAGAATTAAGATAATTGAAGGTATTAAAGATGGTACGATTGATATGATAGTGACAGATCATGCACCACATAGTGATGAAGAGAAGGCCAGACCATTAGAAAATGCACCTAGTGGAATTACAGGTCTGGAGACATCTCTGGCACTTGGAATCAAATCACTGGTAGAACCGGGACATATATCTTTAATGAAGCTTATGGAATTAATGAGTAAGAATCCTGCTGAATTCTATCGTATGATACCGGGAAGTATTACTAAAGGAGCAGCAGCAGATTTAGTTATCTTTGGAGAAAAAGAACTATGGACCGTAAGGAAAGAAGATTTTGCATCAAAGGCATCTAATAGTCCTTTTATCGGATGGGAATTACCAGGTAAAATACATTATACTATATCTTCAGGAAAGATAGTTTATCAGAGATAATAAAATTCGACCAAATTGTGTATAGTGATGCGCAATTATTCCATTGAAATATTTTGTATATCATATATAATTAGAAGGGCATGCAAGAATTATATATGAGAGGAGAAAATTTACGTGGAGATAAAACTAATTAAGATTGATAATGAAAGTTATTTTGTATACCAATCTTCGAGAAAGGTGTATAAGGAGAGGGTCGCGGACATAATGTATTTTGCAAGAGGTGGCAGAAGAGTTACTATGTATTCACGCGAGTCTGGAGAAATTGAATTGTATTGTAGTCTTGTAGAAATCTACAGAGTACTTATTACAGAGGGATTTCATTATATTAATCAGTCAGTGCTTATTAATATATCTTATATAACTAACATTAAGAAGAATCTTGCGAAAGTGGGAAATGGCAAATATATTGAAATCAGCAGAAACAGAAGGGCACTTATTATTAATAAATTCTGTGAAACTCTGAAGTAGGTATATATAGCATATTCTCATTTGATTAAATATGGAGGTATGCTTATGAGATATTACGCTGTATCGCAATGGCTTATTTTTTTCTTTATATATTGTTTTTTAGGTTGGATATGGGAATGCTGCTATGTTTCTGTGAGGAAACATAAGTGGGTAAACAGAGGTTTCCTGCATGGTCCATTCCTGCCAATATATGGTTCAGGGGCAATTGTAATATTGATTAGTACGATTGCAGTGAAAGATATTGTTCCACTGGTCTTTCTTCTAGGAATGGTATCATCTACAATACTTGAATTCTGCACAGGCTGCTGCATGGAGAAGCTTTTTGGTGTAAGATACTGGGATTACAGCAATCTTCCACTTAATTTTAAAGGGCATATATGTTTCTTTATATCACTTGCATGGGGAGCATTCTCTATTTTGCTTGTGTGTGTAATACACAAGCCCATCGAAGCAGCAGTACTTATGATTCCAAGAACAATAGCAGATATTATTGCAGTAGTTCTGGCAATATACATGGCAGCAGATTTTGCTGTTTCAATTAATGAGGCTATGGACCTTAAGGCGACACTTGAGAAATTTACGAAAGAGAATGAACAGCTTCAGATGTATGCCAGAAGAATGGAGATTACGGCCACATTTGCAGAAGAAGAATTTAATAAGAAAAAGGAACAATTCATGGCAGCAGTGGCTGAAGAAAGAAGACAGTTATCTGAGAGAGCGGATAGAAGATACAGCCATATTACAAGTATTATTAAGAGAAATCCTAATGCTGTTTCGAGAGTACATAAAGAATCTATTAATGAAATCAAAGAAATTATTGCTAAAAGAAGGGCAAAGAAGGGTAATTAATGTTGGAAAAGATATTGTTATATAATGTTAAGAGACCTCAGGATATTATTAAAGCAGCATCTAATATGAGAATTATAAGCGGATTCATTAATGAGTCAGATACAGACCGGACTCTGGCAGAGATTGCAGCTGATGTAAGAGGCATATCATTATCAGATGCAGAGGGATATCAGCCACAAGAAAATAAAGAGAGTCTTGTTGTATTTTGTGATGTGACAGATAAGCATATGGACAAGCTTCTCTTTGAAATGAGACAGAAGAGTTTTGATGTATCATTTAAGGCTGTATTGACAGATACTAATAAAAAGTGGAATATTAAGCAGATGCTTGTGGAGATGAGAAGAGAAAGATTTGAATATATGCGGAGAAATATGATATAATAATTATTATAGGTAAAGGAGATAAGCTATGGAAATTAAACATGTAAAAGCAAGTGAATTCAATAATGAGGTACTTAAAGCGGATAAGCCGGTTCTTGTGGATTTCTGGGCAGACTGGTGCGGACCATGTAAGATGTTAGGACCAGTTCTTGAACAGGTTGCAGCTAAGGTGGATGATGTTCAGATTGTAAAGATTAATGTGGATGAGGAATCATCAGTTGCAGAGAAATATAATATTATGTCAATTCCTACATTACTTTTATTTAAGAGTGGTGAGTGCGTGGCAAAGAGTGTTGGTTTTATAAGTGAAGGCCAGGTAATGGAATTTATTGGTAAATAACATTAATACAGCCTGAAGTACTGAAGAATACTGAATTAATAAAGGGGGAATATTTCACGATATTCCCCTTAAATTGTACAAAATTAAATACTCTTGTTAAACCTATTGATTTATTATCAGAAGCATGTTAGAGTAATCATGGTCAAATTGTTATGGATTTGTCAATGTATATTTATAGGAACAATAAGTATCCTATAATACATGGCAATTTTTATTTTGACTAAGATTGTATACAGTGTACAAAAAGAAATACATTTTTCTTAAAATGTACATTGAAATATATTATATTTAAGGAGGATCAATTCAAATGGTTGAGAAGACACAGTGGGCTGGATTCAAGGGAAGACTTTGGAAAGAAGAAATCAATGTAAGAGATTTCATTCAGAACAATTACACACCTTATGATGGAGATGAGAGTTTCCTTGCAGGTCCAACAGAAGCAACTAATAAGCTTTGGGGAAAATTACAGGAACTTCAGAAAGAAGAGAGAGCTAAGGGCGGAGTTTTAGACATGGAAACTAAGGTAGTTACAGGTCTTACAGCTTATGGCCCAGGATATATAGATGAATCAATGAAGGATCTCGAGCAGGTAGTAGGTCTTCAGACAGATAAGCCACTTAAGAGAGCATTTATGCCATATGGTGGTATTAAGATGGCTGAGGAATCTTGCGAGAACTATGGTTATACACCAGATCCTGAATTACACAAGATTTTCACAGAATATCATAAGACACATAACCAGGGTGTATTCGATGCTTATACACCAGAGATGAGAGCTGCAAGAAGATCTCATATCATCACAGGCCTTCCAGACACATATGGTCGTGGACGTATCGTAGGTGATTACAGAAGAGTTGCTCTTTATGGTATTGATTATCTTATCAAGTGCAAGGAAGAGGATAAGGCTAACTGTGGATGCGGAGTTATGACTAACGATGTTATCCAGTTAAGAGAAGAGCTTTCAGATCAGATTAACGCTCTTAAGGGAATGAAGGCTATGGCTGCTGCATATGGCTATGATATTTCTGAGCCAGCTACAACAGCTAAGGAAGCTGTTCAGTGGTTATACTTTGGTTACCTTGCTGCTATTAAGACACAGAACGGTGCTGCTATGTCAGTAGGTCGTGTTTCTACATTCCTTGATATCTATATCAATAAGGATCTTGAAGCTGGTAAGATTACAGAGGCTGAGGCACAGGAACTTATCGATCATTTTGTTATGAAGTGCAGAATGGTTAAGTTCGCAAGAATCACATCATACAATGAATTATTCTCAGGAGATCCTACATGGGCTACTCTTGAGGTTGGTGGTACAGGTATCGATGGACGTTCTATGGTTACTAAGAACGATTACAGATTCCTTCATACTCTTGAGAACATGGGACCTTCACCAGAACCAAACCTTACAGTATTATATTCATCAAGACTTCCTGAGAACTTCAAGAAGTATGCTGCTCATATCTCAGTTACAACATCTTCTATCCAGTATGAGAACGATGATGTTATGAAGGTAACATGGGGAGATGATTATTCAATCTGCTGTTGTGTATCTGCTACACAGACAGGTAAGGAAATGCAGTTCTTCGGAGCTAGAGCTAACCTTGCTAAGTGCTTACTTTACGCTATCAATGGTGGTGTAGATATGAAGTCTAAGGTTCAGGTTGGACCAGCTTATAAGCCAGTTACTTCAGATGTTCTTGAATATGATGAAGTTGTTGCTAAGTTTGATAAGATGATGGATTGGTTAGCAGATCTTTATGTTAATGTACTTAACCTTATCCATTATATGCATGATAAGTACTACTATGAAGCTGCTGAGATGGCTCTTATCGATACAGATGTTAAGAGAACATTTGCAACAGGTATTGCAGGATTCTCACATGTAGTAGATTCACTTTCAGCTATTAAGTATGCTAAGGTTACTGTATCAGAGAGAGATCCTGAGACAGGTATTGCTATGGCATTTAAGACAGAGGGAGACTTCCCTAAGTATGGTAATGATGATGACAGAGCTGATAATATCGCTGTATGGCTTCTTAAGTCATTCCTTGACAAGATTAAGAAGAGACATACTTACAGAAATTCTGAGCCAACAACATCTATCCTTACAATTACATCTAATGTAGTATATGGTAAGTTTACAGGTAACATGCCAGATGGACGTAAGGCTGGTACACCACTTGCTCCAGGTGCAAACCCAAGCTATGGTGCAGAGCAGAACGGACTTCTTGCTTCACTTAACTCTCTTACAAAGCTTCCATATGAGTGGGCTCTTGATGGTATCTCTAATACACAGACAATGAACCCAGATGCTCTTGGACATGATGATTCAGAGAGAGTTAACAACCTTGTTAACGTAATGGACGGATATTTCGATCAGGGTGCTCATCACCTTAACGTTAACGTATTTGGTAAGGATAAGCTTCTTGATGCTATGGAGCATCCAGAAAAGCCAGAGTACGCTAACTTCACAATTCGTGTATCTGGATACGCTGTTAAGTTCATCGACCTAACAAAGGAACAGCAGATGGATGTTATCAGCAGAACATTCCATGATAGAATGTAATTGCTGTTTTTGAGTTTTTTCAGATTTTATAATACAGTGTTTATGCGGGTTTGAGAGATTTGAAGAAAAATCAGTTTAATGTAAATTACCATAAAATAGTATATTTTCATTTATAAACTGGACCAAATCTGGACCAAATCGAGAAAAAAACTGGACCAGCTATAATGTCTGCAAAGATGCATGAAAACTGGGAAAAGTCGATATTAAGTTATAACAAGATATAATAAGCACCATTTATAATCTGAACAAAAATGAGTGCAGATTCAGTTAGAATCTGCACTCTATTTTTTTTATTAGCTGTTAAATTTTCACGACATAAAATTTGGATTAAAGACATGATATTTATAAATTAACATTTTGCAACAAGTTTAATTAAAATATATGTTGTTGTAAGAAATTACATAGAAAATAAATAGTTAATAATTACTTTAGACTGTTGTTAATAAGCATAAGTCTGGTTAAAGTTGCTTCAGAATCAGAAGATTCATTTTCTATATTAATATCTTTACATCTATAATCTAAGGCGTAATCTTTGAGACTATTGTTTATATCCTCGTTTTTAAATGAAATACTTACCTTTTCATTATCTATATCCCATTCAATTTCAGTAGCATTATTCATTTTATTTACCAGTGAAATTATGTCACTTATAGATTTGACTTCTATTCTTCTGGTAAAAATACGGTATATTACCCGACAGATATCAGTCAGTGTTTCGCGATGAGCCTTGATATGAACATCTATTTATGGAAAGAGGATATTGAACAGGCAGAACTACAATATCCTTGCAGGAGAAGGAAATATTCTGCGGATTTTAAAAGAAATTGACAAAGCCGAAAATAGAGAGAGTATTGGAGCAGGAATTCAAAAACTACTTGAAGTTCTTGGCAATTATGGAAATGCAGATCGAACTTATCTTTTTGAAACGGTTCATACACCAGAGATATTTACAAATACCTATGAGTGGTGTGCAGATGGAATTACAGCTCAAAGAGATAATCTTCAGGATGTGAAATTTGAAGAATAAGCACACAGGATCTTGTTGAGGATATAGTCAATATCAGCAATAAAATGATAGAAAACAAGAGTATTGCCCAGAATCTTAAGAATAGTACTAATATATTTGCAAAGTTCTGATTGCAGGAATTGCATAGGAATAAAGCTATGTTTACTATTTACGGTTTACAATTTATATCTGAAAGATATTTGACATTTTTATATTTTTTTAATAATATTATATTATATGCGATTTTTGCATAAGAATATTAAGAAAGAGAGAAAGAGTATGAACGAAAAGAAAGAGTTCAAGCCTTATATTCCAGCTGATAAGGTTATGCCTGAGTTAACAGTTACATCTGTTATTATAGGTGTTTTATTAGCTATATTATTTGGCGGTGCTAACGCATATTTAGGACTTAGAGTTGGTATGACAGTTTCTGCATCCATACCAGCAGCGGTTATCTCAATGGGAATTATCCGCTTTATATTAAGAAGAGATTCCATATTAGAGAATAACATGGTACAGACTATTGGCTCTGCTGGTGAATCAGTTGCAGCAGGTGCTATATTTACACTTCCAGCATTATTTATGTGGGCGCAGGAGGAAGGTACAGCTATGCCTTCTTTAGTTGAGATAGCGCTTATTGCATTAATTGGTGGTTTCCTTGGGGTATTATTCATGATTCCACTTCGTAGTGCATTGATAGTCCAGGAGCATGGTGTGTTACCTTATCCAGAAGGACAGGCATGTGCTGAGGTATTAGTTGCAGGTGAAGAAGGTGGTGCTAAGGCTGGCACAGTATTTGCAGGTCTTGGTATTGCTGCTGTTTATAAGTTTATAGCAGATGGACTTAAGGTGTTCCCAAGTGAGGTTGATTTTACAATTAAACCATATAAGGGTTCAGCAGTAGGTGCAGATGTATTACCTGCACTTTTAGGAGTTGGTTATATATGTGGACCTAAGGTATCATCATACCTTCTTGCAGGTGGTTCTGTTGCATGGTTTATGATTATGCCATTAATCGCATTATTCGGTGGAGATAATATCATTGGACCAGCACTTATTCCAGTTTCACAGATGAGTCCATCACAGATATGGTCTAATTATGTACGTTATATTGGAGCCGGTGCAGTTGCAGCTGGTGGTATTTTAAGCTTAATTAAGTCATTACCACTTATTGTAAGGACATTTAAGCAGGCACTTAAGGGATATGGTAAGAAGGCAGATGGAGTAGAATCAAGATTAACTAAGGATATTCCTATGATGTTTGTTGTATTAGGAATCGGAGTACTTGCTATTATTATGTGGTTAATCCCAGCTATTCCTGTAAATCTTCTTAGTGCAATTATCATTATCATATTTGGTTTCTTTTTTGCAACAGTATCATCTCGTATGGTTGGATTAGTAGGTAGTTCCAATAACCCTGTATCAGGTATGGCTATTGCGACACTTCTTATTTCATCAGCGATTCTTAAGGCAACAGGTGCTGTTGGAATGAAGGGTATGGTTGCGGCTATAAGTATTGGTTCTGTAATATGTATAATTGCTGCTATAGCAGGAGATACATCACAGGATTTAAAGACAGGTTATATAGTAGGTGCAACACCTTACAAGCAGCAGGCTGGTGAACTTATTGGTGTAGCTGTATCAGCTATTACAGTTGGTGGAGTACTTTATTTACTTAATGCAGCATGGGGCTATGGTTCAACAGAATTACCAGCACCACAGGCAACTCTTATGAAGATGGTTGTTGAAGGTGTTATGGGTAACAGCCTTCCATGGTCACTTGTATTTGCAGGAGTTGCAATTGCAATAGTAGTTGAGATTCTTCAGATACCTGTGCTTCCATTTGCAGTAGGACTTTATCTTCCAATCTATTTAAGTACACCTATTATGGTTGGTGGACTTGTAAGACTTTACGTTGATAAGAAGAAAGGTATTACAGAAGAAGAGCGTAAGGCTAAGGTTAATCAGGGAATACTTTATTCATCAGGTCTTATTGCCGGTGAAGGACTGGTTGGTATCCTTTTAGCGGTATTCGCTATTATTCCTGTTGGTGCAGATACTCTTGGCGATGTTATTAATATATCAAAGATTATTAATCTTGGTAATATCGGAGGACTTGTATTCTTTGCATGTCTTGTTGCAACATTAGTAGCATTTATTAACAAAAAAGAAAAGAAGACAAAATAATAAATAATATGTTATAATGAGTCTGCCGGTTATTTTGCCGGCAGATTTTTATTTTCTAGGATTAAAGGAGAAGGCTTGATTTATGGCTAAGCAGAAGGATAATTACTTAGACTATGTTCCAAAGCATAATTCGTTGTTCGAATGCAGGGAAAACAAAAAAGGTCATGTAGAAGTCAAAGTACACAATAAGGGGATTTTTAACAGAATAGCGCAGCTTATTGCACGAAAGCCCAGATATAGTTACATCGAACTAGATGATTTCGGTACATTTGTATGGCATAGCATAGATGGTGTAAGAAGTATTTATGATATAGGACAGCTTGTGAAAGAGCATTTTGGAGATAAAGCGGAGCCGCTGTATGAGAGATTGTGTTATTTTATAAAGCTGCTTCATAAGAATCAGTTTATTGTATATATGAACAAGATAAATAAGTAGCTAAATAGGCAAATAAATAAGCAGATAAACAAATGAATAAAATAGATTTGTAGATTATAAATATTTTAAAGGAGACAGTGTTATGAGAGTATTATCTGAATTAGAACCTAAAAATGTATTTTCTTTTTTTGAGGATATATGTAATATCCCACATCCATCATATAAGGAAGAAAAAATCAGCAATTATCTTGTTGATTTCGCTAAGGAAAGAAAGCTTGAATATTATCAGGATTCACTTAACAATGTAATCATAATAAAGGAAGCCTCAAAGGGTTATGAGGATGCAGCACCTATAATACTTCAGGGACATATGGATATGGTATGCGAGAAGACACCTGATTGTGATAAGAATATGGATGAGGATGGACTGGATCTTGAGGTAAATGGTGATTTCATATCTGCTAAGGGAACAACGCTTGGTGGTGATGATGGAATAGCTGTTGCCTATGCACTTGCAATACTTGATGACGACAGTATCGCACATCCACGTCTTGAGTTCGTGTGTACAGTATCTGAGGAAGTAGGCATGGAAGGTGCTTCTTCCATAGATGTATCTATGTTAAAGGGCAAAAAGCTTCTTAATATGGATAGTGAAGAAGAAGGAATCATGCTTGCAAGCTGTGCAGGTGGCTGCAGTAGCAGAGTTACACTAAAGCTTGATAAAAATAAGGTTACTGGAACAAAGCTTAGTATTACTTTATCAGGACTGACAGGAGGCCATTCAGGTGTTGAAATAGATAAAGGCAGAGGTAATGCGAATATTCTTATGTCAAGAATATTAAGGGATGTTATCACAGACAATAATGTATATCTTGCAGCGTTTAACGGTGGAAGAAAGGATAACGCTATTCCAAGAGAATGTATGGCTGAGATTATTGTAGCAGCAGACAAGACAGCAGAGGTTAAAGCAGCTATTGAGAATGCAGCAAAAGAGATAAAAGAAGAGTTTGCTACATCTGATGCAGACTTAAAGTGTGTTGTAGATATATCAGAGGGTTGCAGCACAGAGGCAGTAACATATGAAGATAGCACAAGGGCAGTTTCACTTATACAGGCATTACCTAACGGAATAATGAGAATGAGCCAGGATATAGATAATCTTGTGGAAACTTCGCTTAATCTTGGTGTGATTTCACTAGATGAATCAGGTATATGTCTTAGATTCTCACTTAGAAGTTCTGTAGGGGCTGCTTTAAAGAATCTTAAGAGCCAGATCAAATTCATTAGTGAAGCATTCAGGGCAAATGCTGAATTTACAGGTGAATATCCAGCATGGGAATATAAGAAGGATTCTAAGCTGCGTGATGACATGGTAAGGATATTTGAACAGATGTATGGTAAAAAGCCAACTATTGAGGCTATTCATGCAGGTGTTGAATGTGGTATACTTGCAGGCAAAATAGAAGGACTTGACTGCATATCAATGGGACCTGATATTTTTGATATTCATACAACTGAGGAACACTTAAGCATATCTTCAACTAAGAGAATGTATGAATATATACTTAACGTAATAGCTTGTAAATAATAATACAATAAATGAAGCACATTGAAGCAGGGTGAGTCTATATATAAAATATTAATAGTTGAGGATGACAGGATTATAGCTGATAATGTATGTGAACAGTTATTAAAATGGGGATATGATGTTAAAATAGCAGATGATAACACGTTGACTGTTAATGTTACAAGATTAAGGAAAAAGCTTGAACAGGCGGGGCTCATAGATTATATAAAGACTAAAAAGGGACCGGAATATAGGCAGATATAAAGACAATGACAGCTAATCGTGTATATGCGATGAGTGCAATCACAGTCCTGACTGCACAGAACACTACTGGTGTAACAGATATAATGGAGGTATCTCCTAAGTTTTTAGCAGAGCAGCTGGATGGTATATTTACAGATATATATCCGGATGCTGTCAAGACAGGAATGGTTGCTTCAGGTGAACTGATTCAGGTAATAGCAGATAAGCTTACAGAGTATAAAGCAGGAAATATAGTTGTTGATTCAGTTATGGTGGCGACAAGTGGTGCAAGACTTATAAGTGAAGATGCTATCAGCATATTAAAGATCAGATTATTACCACTTGCAACAGTTATTACTAGAACATTCCACGACAGAATGTAATCATACGAATAGTATAATTGCTTGAAATTAGAATGCAGTATTTAAGCGGTTTGGCAAAAAATGTATATACTAATACTTAATGTAAATTGGTGTAAACTAGTACAGTTTGGTTTTTTATCTGAACCAAAACTGAACCAAACTGCTTAAAAAACTGAACCAGATAAAAGTGGCTTTAAGTTGCTTGTTTACTGGTGATAAGTTACTATTTATTAAAATGAATGGGATGTTCCAAAAATTGGCGTACTTTAATAAACCTATATAGGTTTTAAAAATTTTTATTTTGATATTTCTAAATTCAGGCACTTTTTAAAGGAAATAAATGTGTTCCTGTCTTCCCGTTCTGAATCTTATTATGAAGTTTATTTATGTTTCTTGCAATTGCTAAAAGAGTACTTTAAGCGAGTACATTTGCAGTCCCTTTGCTTAGGTATCTTCTGAACTGCATGTCCTGTTTTAGTTTTATTGTGTCTTATATGTGATACTGTAAGTTTTCTGTTATTCTTACATGTATAAAAATCGGATATTTTATCGTATTCCATGTTTTCTATCTTTCCAATATCATTCTTGTATTTCCTTGTTTTTGATATCTCATAATTAGCTGGCTTTAATAATTGTAAAGGGCTATATGTTTTACCAAGCAGCATACACGAACTTATATTAGTTCCTGATAATGGTGATATGAATAAAAATTATATGATGCAGATGGTGCGTGAAGTTAATTCAACAGAAGTCAGACCAGATGAAATATAATGGTAAGAAATAATTGACGTTTAGCACTATGTGAGTTAGCATTGTGGTAGACAATTACTTCTTTGTATCACGCAAATCTAATTTTCCGAAATTCTTCATAAAAAAGGAAATATAATTTTTCAAAAAGAAGCAAGGTGAAAAGAAGAAAATGAATTTATTTAATGCAAAACTGGGGAAAAGAAAGTGAAAAAATAAATTCCATTTTTGGGGGCTAAAAAATGGAAAAATAGTTTCCCCTGATACAAAAGCCTGTTTAGAACATATATCCATAAGAACCTTAAATATATCGTCCTGTTTTGGATATTGTAAAACTATGAGTGATTTATATGACAGAAAGAAGGTTAAATATGATAATTGAAAAGGAATATTTTGATTCAGAAGAAGTCAGGAAAGCGAATGCCATGAATGATAAGACGATGGCACCACCAAGAAGAATACGTCTTGCGACAACGGACAGTAACAAATATTATGCCAAGGCTGTATTTGTAGCCGATAAAGAAAATATAATTACCGGTGAGCTTCTTTACAGACCAGATTTTCAGGAGTCAGAAGAGGGAGTGGCATTCAGTGAGGTTGTTGTTAAGCAGACAGCAGATGTGGAAGAATATTTCAAGAATCTTATAAGGTTTGAAGGCTATAAAGTGATTTCAGAAGAATATGATGAGAGTGATATGCTTATGCATTATGATGAGCTGAGCATACAGGCTAATAAGCTTTTGTTTCTTGAGAGCAGGGATGAGTAGATATGACAGATACGCAGAATGAGGTGTTTAAGACACCAGTAAACAAGATAAGGCTGTTTGAGCATGGGGCTCCGGGTTCGCAGAACTTTAAGCTTACAAGAAAATATTACACTGAAGATATGCCTGATGGAAGAGTAAAGCATATAGTGCAGAACATTACAGATCCGGATATTGTTCCTTATATACCTGATGGTATTGGTAACAGTACAGACAGACAAAGGATTCCGGCAGTATTGATTATTCCAGGAGGTGCGTTCAGACGCCTTGTATACAACTTTGAAGGTGAAGATGTTGCAAAGTGGCTTAATAGTATGGGAATAGGTGCATTTGTTCTTGAATGCAGACTTCCATCAGATGAACATGATAATGCAGAGGATGTCCCACTTATAGATGCTATGCGCGCAATGAGAGTTATAAGAGGAAGGGCGCAGGAATTCGGTATAGATGAAGATAAGATAGGCGTTATGGGCTTTTCAGCAGGAGGCTTTATGGCAGCGTTATTATCAACAGCGTATGAAAGTGATGTGTATGCGGATTATAAGTATAAGGATGAATATGATAAACTATCAGCAAGACCAGATTTTGCTGTTTGTTCATATCCGGTTATAAGTATTGACGATTGTATTGAAGCAGGCAAAAGATATATGTCTGAGGAACAGGTGCTTGAGAGAATCAGTGACAGTAAGGCAAAGATACTGCATAAGTATAATCCGGATAAGCTTGTAAGACCGGATATGCCGCCAGTATTTATATGTGAAACGGATGATGACAGAACAACATTGTCTGAGAACAGTGTGGGCTTTTATATGGCAGCAAGAAAAGCCGGGGTAAGTGCTGAACTTCATATATTCAGAACAGGTGGCCATGGTTATGGCTGTGGTGATGATTTTGCACAGACTGGTGAGTGGAAAGTACTTTTTACAAAGTGGATTAAGAGTATTGGAATTATTAGTTAAGATGGATATAGTATACGAGGATAAAGATAAGATTATATTAAACAAGCCGGTTGCTGGTGATGGAAAGTATGGTGGAAATATGGCAGTCTAGGCAGCTGAAAGGATAAAAGGCATACGTATTAAGCGTGGATGCATAGCGTTATGTGCGGTTAGTCTTAAGGTTGATGGCAAGTTATACGAAGTGAAACCAGGATTTTATTTTTGTATTTATGTGAGCAACGAGTTAATATCCGCGCTTGCACGAGAATTTGGTCACTGTTGCAATGATTTATTTTTATCTGAGCTTGTCATTTATAAGCATAAGTCTTGTAAGTGTAGATTCATAATTAGTTTCTGTTTTTTTGATTAATATATTGTCTTTTTTGTAATCTACAGCGTATTCTTTTAAACAATTATTGATTTCTTTATTCTTAAAAGAAATACATACTTTATCATTATCAATATCCCAATCAATATCAGTAGCTATATTCATTTTATTAACAAGAGATATAATATCGTTTACAGATTTTACCTCTATGTCTAAAAATTCAAATACACTTACTTCTAACGCTTCTGCAATTTTAGAAAGCTGTTCTAGTTTAGGATTTCTATTATCAGTTTCATATTTCTTTAATGTTGATAAATTTATTCCACTTTTTTCACTTAATTGCTCCATAGTAAGTTTTCGAGCTTTTCTATATTTTTTTATTGTTCTAGCTAGATTTGATCTTTCTATATCTTCCATTGAATAACCTCCACAAATAAAAACATTAAGTACATATTATATGATAGCACAAAAGAACACAAAAAGGAACTTTTCCTTCTGGCAAAAATCCGGTGTAGTTCCTGACAAATATCAATCATAGCTTACGCGATGAGAATTGATGGATCGAGAGATGAAGGTGCATAGCGGGCAGGGAAAGATATATGGCGGATGGATAATAAACCACAAAGGGTGTCAAAGTCCTTATCCTCAGAAGGCAAAAGAGGAGATTATGCTGATTAATAATTAGTGTATCGTGAACGCATATGCGACCAGACGGTAGTTCCAAGTATGCGGGCGTAATAGGGATTCATAGGAATCACGCATACATACATCTTTGTATATATTTCCCAGATATATATTAAGATAAGAGTTCTAATTCATAGGTACTTCTTACATATAAGAAGGAGTATTTGTATGAAAGCAATTATTATTGTTGTTATAATTTTAAACTTAGTTTTTTGTTTTACATGTGCAAAAGTGTCAGCGGAATCTGACAAAGTTATCAAACAATTTAATGATAATGAAATATTAGAATCAAGCAAACAGGAGATAAAGGAGGAATGACAATCAGAGATACGGATTGCAGGATAACTTTATGATTAAGTACCCGAAGCTCATTAAGACAGCAACTGAAAATCCCGATAAAGAGAAGGACAAAGAGGCAACGCCCTTTCGATAATTAGTAATCAGAGTACAGGGGCGGCCAAGGCTGCCTCATTTACAGAATGGAGGAAACAGAATGGATATGGAAGCAGGAAAAATACTTACCAATGAGGAGGACATAAGAGAACTTCTCGACTTATTAAAGAATAATGCCATGAAAGAGCAGGCAAACGATGTATTTGAGATATGCAGCTATGTGGATGGACTGGAGAAAAAGATTGATTCCATGACGGAAGAACTCACCAATATGCAGAATCAGATCAAAGAAATGCAGGAAGATACACTTGTCAATAATGCTAAAAAGGCATTGTCGGAAGCGCAGGAGCGACTTAATGCCAGATGTGAGCAGATAAAGTCGCAGGTATTGGAAATGAAAGAACAGGTCAGATCTACTGCTAAGAGTATTGTGGATGAGGCAAAAGAAAAGGGAAGAGCTGCATTATACAGGGTGTCTGAGTTCTTAGGAATTAAGAAAAGACTTCTTAATATCCGGGAAAATGAAGAAGTGCAATCAAGACTACAGATAAGGATATAGCAAAGACAGCACTTCTTGCAAAAGGATTTCGAGAAGTCGGGCAGGCAGCAGTCAATGCATTCCGTACTTTTGCAGACAAGCCGGAAGTGGATTATTCACAGAAAGAGCAGAAGTATATGATAACAAAAGCGGTGCTTGCTCCGATGAAAGCGGTAAAAAAGATGCTTGTATTAATGGAGATTCATCTGGACGCATCCATTGATAAGCTTGATAATCTAGCGATGGATGTGAGAATGGATAAAGAAAAGAATAAGGATGATATGAAGCATGATGAACAGATGGAAGCTGATAGGAAAGAAGCAGCACCTGAGAGAGTCGAGGCCGAGATTGTATATGCACCGGTGGTGGCGGAAACACACGAGTATCAGTATAATGCCGATGCTTTTGAAGCAAGAGGTGCTTCGGATATGAAAGTGGAGATAGGAAAAGAAGTATCAAAGGTAAGAGAAGATAAAGCCAGATAGCAGTGAGGGCGTGGGAGAAATCCTGCGTCCTTTTTTGTGACCATTTTTTATTCAACTGTCAAACTTCTGAGTTAATGTCGGAGATTTACAACACTTTAAAAAGAATAATTCCTTTATTTACGGAGATTTACTTGCTTTTTGGAAGATATAAACGTATACTAGTAAGGTGACGTGGTATATCTGCCTGATTTTATTGCAAATAGGCTAAAAGCAGATGTTCTGACCACAACAAGTACATGTAAAGAGTGTAATGAAATTAGGAGTTTTGTAGAGGTAAAATAATGAAAGCAAGCTACAAAAAATTATGGAAGATCTTGATTGACAAGGATATGAAGAAGAAAGATTTGCAGGCACAGGCAGGAATCAGCTGGACATCAGTGACCAAGTTGTCAAAGGGCGAGAATGTTGGAATGGAAGTGCTTATGAAAATATGCATGGCACTTAATTGCAACATAGCTGATGTGGTGGAATTCGTGCCAGACGATGAACTAGAGGATGATATGAGCGATGTTGAAGATTAATACAAGCCCTTATACAGCAAGTATGACAAGGGAGCAATTTTTATTTTATGAAGTAAGAACGACTGCCAAGCTAATGACAGAAGGCTTGTCTGATGAAGAAGTGGTACAGAGAATTATTGATGATAATCTGTTCCAATATCCTACGGAGAAGTCACTAAAGCGAATAGCACATAACTGTATAAAAAGATTGAAGTGCATGGACGATGAGACACTTGTGAAAGCCATTGCTATGCAGCCAACGGATATTGCAAAGCAGATATGTTTGTATGCAATGATGAAGCAGTATCGTCTTGTGTGGGATTTTATGATTACAGTTATTGGGGAGAAGTACCGTTTAAGGGACACCTCTTTTGGTAGGATAGACTTGAACACTTTTTTTCTTCGTTTGCAGGAACAGGATGAAGTGGTGGCAAGTTGGAGCGATACCACAATTACAAAGTTAAAGCAGATACTTGCAAGAGTGCTTGTAGAGAATGAGTATCTGGACAGTACCAAGGCAACAAAGCTGAATCCAGTGTGGTTGAACTCAACACTTGAGAATGCAATCAAGGATAATGGTGATGATGCAGCACTTGCGGCATTCAACTATTTTTCTTAAGGAGGTTACGATAGGTGAGCGACATTAAGGAACGCCTAGACATACTTCGTGGAAATATTCAAGAGGAGGATTTTCTGCTAGGTAAGGGTCTAAGCAATGAAGTAAATATTCGTATGTTTTGTTACGATGCTAAGGATGAAATGATCGTACAGCATTTTGTAGAACAGCTGAAGACCGACCAATCATTAAACTGCAGATTGATTGAAGTAAATCTGTATGAAACATTTCTTTCTATCTGTGATGACAAGAGAATTACAAAGAGCATCCCGGCGATGGAAGAGAAGAAGGGTAAAGATTTTATATTAAAACAGATGAACTCCGTTGCAAAGGTTGGAGCATTTATTGACAAGATACAATATGAACCACATATGGTTGGAGAGGATATCCTTTTCATAACGGGAGTTGGGGATGTGTTCCCATTCTTACGAGTGCATACACTGTTGGATGCATTACAACCATACTTCTCGGATATTCCAATCCTTGTGATGTATCCGGGTAAATTTGATGGTTCGTATATGAAACTGTTTAATAAATTAAAACCGAATCCATATTATAGAGCGTTTAATGAGATAGGAACGGAGGAAACCAAATTATGATCATTCAAAATATGTTTGAAGAGGACATCAACAGACCGATAAATGGTGTCATCAAAGTAGATCAGGATGAACTGGGAGTCATCGAGCAAGAGGTAAAAGAGTATGTAATCACAAAGGAACTGAAGAAGCATTTCATTAGCTTTTTTAATTATTACAGTGATTCTTTCGACAGACCAACATCCGACATGGGTGTTTGGATTTCAGGATTCTTTGGAAGTGGTAAATCTCACTTCCTTAAAATGCTGTCTTATATTTTGGAAAACCGCAACATTGGTGGTGTAAAAACCGTAGAATTCTTCCGTAAGAAATTTGAGAGTGACCCTGCCACATTCATGATGATTGATAAGGCAACAAGGGGCGAGACAGAGACTATCCTTTTCAATATTGATATTGAAGGTTTCAGTAATAAGGACAAGACTGCTGTCCTTCGTGTGTTTGCAAAGATGTTCTATAACCATCTTGGATTATATGGCGAGGACTTGAAGGTGGCCAAGCTGGAGCAGTTCATTGCAAAGCAGGGCAAGACTGATGAATTCAGAAGAGTATTTGAACAAAAGAATGGCTCTCCTTGGGTAGAATCCAGAGATGCCTATGCATTTTTTGAGGACGATGTTGTAGATACACTTACAGCAGTTCTTGGTATGAGTGAGACAGCTGCTCGTAACTGGTTCAATGGTACAGAGACAGCAGAAATCAGTATTGCACAGCTTGTATCGGAGATTAAGGATTATGTAGATAGCAAGCCAGATAACTTCCGACTTCTTTTTATGGTGGATGAGGTTGGTCAGTATATTGGAACATCCACAGACCTTCTTTTGAATCTGCAGTCTCTCGTAGAGGAACTCGGTGCAAAATGCAATGGTAAGGTATGGGTATGCTGTACAGGACAGGAAGCCATCAACGAAATCATCAAGGTTCGTAATGATGAGTTCTCCCGTATTCAGGCTCGTTTCAAAACAAGACTTAGTCTTACATCTTCATCCGTAGATGAAGTCATCCAGGAACGTATCCTTAAGAAGAAACCAGAAGCTAAGGCAGAACTTATGGAAGTATACAATCAGAATGATTCTGTTCTTCGTAATTTGTTCAGCTTTAAGAAGGACGATGCCTTACTTGATATTAAGGGATTCAGCGGACCAGAAGAGTTTGCTAATAACTTCCCATTCGTACCTTATCAGTTCATCATCATGCAGAAGGTATTTGCAGAAATTCGTAAGCATGGTAACTCTGGAAAGCATCTGTCTGGTGGAGAACGTTCTATGCTTTCAGGATTCCAAGAGGCAGTACAGAAGTTGCAGGACAAGGACGAGTATGCACTTGTTCCGTTCTTCCGTTTTTATGATACAGTACATACCTTCCTTGAGGGCTCAATCCGCCGTGTAATCGAGCGTTGCCAGAAGGCAGCAGATAATGCCAACGGTATCGAAGCACAGGATGTGGATGTTCTGAAACTGTTATACCTTATCCGATACATCGATAGCGATATCAGAGGAACCATTGATAATATCGTAATTCTGATGGCTGACGATATCCGTGCAGATAAGGTGATCTTAAGAGAAGGAATCAAGAAGTCCTTAGATAGATTACTTAGCCAGAACTATATCGGAAGATCTGGAGATACTTATAATTTCCTTACTGATGAGGAACAGCGTATTCAGGAGGATATAAATGTAATCACTGTAGATACAGCAAATATCGTAGAGCGTATCTCACAGAAAATATATGGAGAAATCTATACTACAAAAAAATTCCGTTATAAGAAGTATGACTTTGCCTTCGACCAATATGTGGATAACGTTATGACTGGTGCGCCAACTGGTGGAATGAGACTTAGATTCATGACAGTAAATACAGATATTGAGAAGAAAAATGATTTGTATCTGATGCCAGCATCCAATGGAGAGGCAATTGTTGTTCTTGAAGAATCTAATTATTATGAGAACTTTGAGAAAGCAATGAAAATTCGTAAGTATGTGAAACAGCAGAATGTCACAGAACTTTCAAAGGCAGTGCAGAACATAATTGCAAATCAACAAAAAGAGGCTTCTAAATATGAAGATGAAGCACTGGAAGAGCTGAAGAAAGCAATTGTAAATGCGCAGTTCTATGTAGATGGTGAGCATATCGAGATTAAGAGCGGAGATGCAAAATCTAAGATAGATCAGGCTTTGGAATATCTTGTTTCTCATGTATATAGTAATCTTGATCTCATTACAGAGAACGCAGAATCTGATGCTGATGTCATGGAAGTATTAAGTGGTGCGAAATCCTATATCCAAGGTACAGAACCAAACAGAGATGCAGCAGCAAAGATGGAGGAGTACTTAGAAACGCAGCATAGAAGAAATCTTCCAACCTCTATGGCAGATGTTCAGAGCAGATATCAAGCTATCCCTTATGGTTGGAGAGAGATTGATATTGCTTATGTAGCTGCAATGCTTATCTATCAGCAGAAGGTTACTATCAAGTATGGTGGAGCAACGATACAGCCGGACAATCCAAAACTTCCAGATATGCTCCGTAAAAAGAGTGAAATCGGTAAGACATCCATCTCCAAGAGACAGGTTGTTACAGCTGCGAAGATGAAGGCTGTAAAGGAAATCATGCGTGATTACTTCGATATGATGAGTGTTCCAGATGATGAAGATGGTCTTGTAAGAGAAATTAAAAAGAAATTTGGTGAGCAGAAGGAACACTTCGATGCACTGGATGGAATGTACGGTAAAAATAGTCATTATCCAGATCATGCGGTTGTTGCAAATGGACTCACTATTGTAAACAGTATTCTGTCACAGGATAAGGATAACATTGCCTTAATTGATCGTGTACTTACGGAAGAAGATGCACTGTTTACCAATAAAGATAAAATGCAGAAAGTGGAAGGATTCTTCAAGAACCAGGTACAGGTGTTTGATGCAGCTTCGCAGTTGGTAAATGACCTTCATAATGAGTTGGACTATCTTTCAAAAGAAGCGGAAGCCAATAATGCTCTTAACCAGATTCGTCTGATTACCATGACTGATCATGGATTTGATTATAAGAAGATTCCAACCCTTAACGATTTAATCAGAACTGTACATGTAGGTCATGATAGATTGCTTCAGGCAAAGAGAGAAGAACTCTTGGAAATCGTAAGACAGTGTATGGAGGCTGTACATACTGCCAGCAACAGTAATAGTGATTCGAAGGAAATCATCACAAGAGCAGACACCTTTTACACGCAGTACAAAACAAAGATTGCAGACCTAAAGAGCCTTGCGCTCCTCGATGGTCTTGTTCCACCGATGATTCAATATAAGGACACGACCGTTGACCGTATTGAAAGTCTCAGCCGTGTGAAAGCAACACCACAGCCTAGTGCCGTCAGAGAGCCAAGTGGCAACTATGGTGCAGATAAGACACCACAACCTAAGAAGATTATTAAATCTCTTAACCGTCAGGTTGTATTCCCTGCAAGACGTTTGGAGAGCGAAGCAGATGTGGACGAGTATGTAGAGAAGATGAGAACTCAGCTTAAGCAGCTTATGAAGAACTGTGATGGCATTCAACTGAACTAAGGAGACCATAATGGATAAGAATTCTATAAAGAAATATGCTGTATGGGCAAGAACTGAATTGATTACTCGTGTAAGTCAGCGAGCAATAAAATATGAAATTGATGAAAATGGTTATGGAGAATACGATGCAGATGCTGTTAATGGAAGAGTTATGTCTGCCGAGGAAAAGACACAGAGAAAGGCATTGATTGATAGAATCAGAAAAAAGGGATATCACAAGGTTATGGAAGAAGTAGCATATACTTGGTTCAATCGTTTTTCTGCACTTCGATTCATGGAAGTGAATGGTTATTTGCCTAGCCGCACCCGTGTGTTTACAGACGATAATAATAATTTCAAACCACAGATTCTTACAGATGCAATTGACCTTACGATTGATGGACTGGATATGGAAAAAGTCTATGAATTAAAGGATGATGCAAAGAAAGAGGAGGAACTGTATAAGTATCTTCTCATCACACAGTGTAATGCATTGAATCCTATATTGCCAGGAATGTTCCAAAAGATTTTAGATTATACAGAATTGCTTTTCCCGGACAATTTGCTCCGAGAGAATAGTGTCATTCAAAAGATGATAGAAATTATTCCACAGCAGGATTGGGAAGAACAAGTTGAAATATTGGGTTGGCTATATCAGTATTATATTAATGAACCAAAAGATAAACTTATCAATGCGAAAAAACAGTATAAACTTGATGATGTTCCATTTGTAACACAGATATTTACATCAGACTGGATTGTTCAGTATATGGTGCAGAACAGCTTAGGCCGAATGTGGATAAATGCAGGTGATAAAGATTTAAAAGATTATGATTGGGATTACTACCTTCAGGAAAGAGATGGTGCAAAAAAAGATGTATCGATAGATCCAAGCACAGTAAAAGTGATTGACCCATGTATGGGTAGTGGACATATTATTGCATATATTTTTGATGCACTTATTCAAATGTATGATAACTACGGATACACAAGAAGTGATGCTGTTGAATCTATTCTTCAGAACAATATCTATGGAATGGATATTTCTGAAAGAGCATATCAGCTTGCTTACTTTTCTCTAATGATGAAGGCACGTAAGTATAGTAGAACTATTTTGAACGAAGGAATCAAGCCACACCTATATTGCTTAGAGAATGTATCGAGTTTCAGAGAAGAACTTGTTGACTTTGTTGCAAATGGAGATTTGCAAGTAAAGAAGGATATTTCACTATTACAGCAAGAATTAGAATTTTTAGGTGAATATGGTAGCTTGGTAGAAACATCTTCAATTGATTACTCAAAGATAGAGCAGAGAATAAATAAAATAGAGAATACAGAATATGACAACCTAATTGACCAGGGGTATCGATTAGAGTGTATTAATGATGTGAGATCCATGATTGAAACAGCTAAATCGTTAAACATGAAATATGATTCTGTAATTACCAATCCACCGTACATTGGAAACAAGTTTCTTCCTGCAAGATTGAAGGATTATATTGAAAAGAATTACAAGGATTATAAAAGTGACATTTTTGCAGCGTTCATAGCAAGAATAATTCACATGACCAAGTTAAACGGCAACATAGGAATGTTAACACCATATGTATGGATGTTCATTAGTACTTATGAAGAACTAAGACGAAAAGTGTTAAATGAAACCCAAATAACATCATTAGTGCAACTTGAGTACAATGCATTTGAGGCAGCTTGTGTACCAGTTTGTTCATTTACATTAAAAAAGACATCCGATAAATTGTTGGGTGAGTATGTAAGATTGTCTGAATTTAAGGGAGCAGATATTCAAGGTGTTAAAGTTATCGAAGCTGTAAATAATAGAGAATGTGGATATAGATATACTACTGATCAAAGAGGGTTTGATGTTATACCAGGGTCTCCAGTTGCTTATTGGGTAGATAAAAGAATAGTAGAAAATTTCAATGTTGGAACCAGAGTTGATACATTTGCTTTCCCAAAGCAAGGATTAGCAACTGCGGATAATAATAGATTTTTAAGACTTTGGTTTGAAGTGTCAATTGATAACATCGGTCTTGGATATAAGAACGCAGAAGATGCTGCGGAATCTTGTAAAAAATGGTTCCCTTATAATAAAGGCGGTGGATTTAAAAAATGGTATGGTAATAACGAATATGTTATTAACTGGGAAAATAATGGCTCTGAATTAAGAAACTTTAAAGGTAGTGTGATTAGAAGTCCGCAATACTATTTTCAGGAGGGAATCTCTTGGTGCAAAATCACAAGCAGTGATTTTTCTATGAGGTATATACCTAATGGATTTTTGTTTGATGTCGCTGGCTGTACCCTCTTTGTCGAAAAAACAAAAATAAAGTATATGTTGGGATATATGAACTCAAAAATAAATGCTTACATATTAGGTCTTATAAGTCCTACATTGAATTTTGAAGTTGGGCATATAGGTAGTCTGCCAATTATTTTCAACGAAGAATATCGTTCTGAAGTGGAGGAACTTGTATCTGAAAATATTGAACTATGCAAAAGTGATTGGGATAGCTATGAGAACAGTTGGGACTTTAAAAAGAGCCCGTTACTCACACGAAAAGGAAAACTTTCGGAGATATACAACGAATATGTTGAAGAAAAAATCAGACAATTTGATCGATTAAAAGCAAATGAAATAAGGATTAATGAGATTTTTGCAAATATTTATGGAGCTGATCAGATTGTGTCATCTATTGTCGATGATGAAGAAGTGATAATAGGCAGTCCTGATTACAAAAATGATATGAAAGCGCTTATCTCTTATGCAGTAGGTTGTATGTTTGGCAGATATTCTTTAGATAAAAATGGCGTTATATGTGCAGGAAACGAATTTAATATTGATAACTATAGACTGTATAACGCGGATTTGGATAATATTATTCCAATCTGTAATGATGATTATTTCGAAGATGATATTTTAGGACGTTTTGTAGAATTTGTAAAAACCGCATTTGGTAAAGACGATTTGGAAAACAACCTAAATTTTATAGCTAAAGCTTTTAATGATAAAGGCACTTCTAGAGAAGTTCTGCGACAGTACTTTATTAATGACTTTTATACTGATCATTGCAACTTATATACTTCAAGAGGAGCTGGGAAGCGACCTATTTACTGGTTATTCGATTCAGGCAAAAAGAATGGTTTCAAGTGTTTGATTTATATGCATCGTTATCAACCAGACACTATTGCTCGTATCCGTACAGATTATGTGCATGAGCAGCAGTCACGTTATCGTACTGCACTTGCTGATATTGATCAGAGACTTATAGGGGCAAGTGGCAGTGAGAAGGTTAAACTGGATAAGCAGAAAGCAACATTGCAGGCACAGATTACAGAAATCGGTGAGTACGAAGAGAAAATCCATCACTTGGCAGACCAGATGATTTGTATTGATTTGGATGATGGTGTAAAGAACAACTATGAGATTTTCAAAGATGTACTTGCGAAGATTAAGTAGGAGGTGCCTATGAGTAATGTTTTTGCTGAGTTCCTTGTTAATCAAGGACTATATGACAAAATTGAAATCACAGAAGATAATATTAATGATTTATGTGACTTGATTGATGGAAAAGAAAAAATCAATATTTATTGTAAAGAGTGTGGACAGATGCGAGTTTATGGGATGAACTCTATGATTACTCTTATGAAGCGTGATATAAGTGAAAAGGCTAGTTTTGGTTCATCATTAGCTGAAAGTTTACGATCTCATCAGATCATTCAAAATATGTCACCAAAGTCAGAGCAAATTTCTGTCAGTCGTGATAGAGAGTGGTATTGGACTAATTGGCAGACAGAAGAGGCAACTAGGGTTATGACTTTTCCTTTCTTTTGTGCTATGGATAACACACACCATATCGACTATGTTGTGCGTACTGAAGGAAACACAATGATAAAAATTGGACAGTACCCATCAATAGCAGATATGGAATTTCCTAAGCTGAAAGAATACGACAACGTGCTGACCGAGGAAGATAGACGAGAAATGGGAAGTGCAATCGGATTGTATGCTAATGGAGTGGGTGTTGGTTCATATGTATATTTAAGACGTATTTTAGAAAGAATTCTTAGCCAAGCAAGGGATAAAGCAGGTGATAGTATAGATACAGAAACCTTTAATAGATCAAAAGTTAAAGAAAAAATTGAAATGCTTAAAGATTACCTGCCTCCTTTTCTTACTTCCAACAAGATACTATACGGAGTTTTGAGTAAAGGGGTTCATGAGCTAAGTGAGAAAGATTGCATTTTATATTTCCCAGTTGTGAGAGACTGTATTTTTATGATTCTGGATCAGTGGGAAGAACTTAGAAAGAAGGAAGCAAAAGAGAAAGAAATCAGGGCGGGATTAGCAAAGATTGCTTCCAAAATAAAGTAGGAGGTAAACCAAAATGGCGAATGTTGATATAGAAACAGTGGTTCAGGATTTGAACCGACGTTTTGCTGAGCCTTTGCCTGAATTCTATAACAGGCGTATTATCTTCTGGTATGACGAAGATAAAGAATTTGAGGACAAGGTTGACGATGTGGTGTTATCCAATGCCACACTCGTCAAACTGACTGGGACAAACAATTTTGCAGTAAAAAAGTTGCTTTGCCACGATGATAAGTCGGGCAATTATGTGGTGTACAGTCCGATTTCCTATGCAGAGCCGGATGATAACTGGCTCATTGGAATGGAGCAGTATAGCGAAGAGTATCGTTCCGACCTCAATTCCATCTGGATGAGTGGGATGGGACTTCCTGCATCGGCTGCAATTCGTAAGCTGATAAAGGAGTACAGAAAGTTTTTCAATAGTAAAGAGCGTAGAGGCAAGGTGGCACAGCTGAACAATGGCATGACCAGTGCAAAGGAAGTTGTGCTTGCTTCTATGGCAGTTATTTGTGGAATCAAGGATATACAGCCTAACAGCATTATGAAAGCAGTCATCGGAGCGGGACTTGATAACGATACGAACGAAAAATATCAGAGCCTTGTAAATTACAACATGGATTCCCTTTTCTGGGATATGGTTGCACAGGGCACAGGATATCGTGACGGAGAGGAAGCTACGCTTGGAAAACTTATTGCACATATTTTTATGACGGCTGCTACACGTACCATGGGTATGGAGTATTTTGTGGGATTGGACAGTTTTATTTCCATTCCACATCAGTCCTATTGTTATGACTTTTTATCTGACTGGCTTCATAGTGATGACCAGGGAAAGATTTATGATATTGGACGATATGTGGAAGAAGAACTGAATCTTTATAAGAGATTCAAGAAAATCGATATCAGCTACCTTGCTGAAACAGAATGTTTCCCATGTATTAATGAGTGCATTTTAACAGAAATTATGACGGAGATTGGTGACCATATCTTCCGTGTGGAAGTTATCGAGGCTATGGTTGAAAAAAGACGTACCATGGTTTGGTATGACAGAGTGGCCAATCATTATGATGGTATCTTGCAGGTTGCCAATATGCAGGTATTCTTCCAAGAGCATTCTAATGGATTCCACACAGTTGAGGCAAAGCATGTCTGGAAGGAATACACGGAAGAATATTATAAGATGGACACCTACTACAGAATGTATCATGGTGCCTTCGCAAAGAGTCTAACTATATCATACCCATTGCTTGATGATTTGTATAAGCACGTTACAGAAGTGGTAGAGGGACTATATAAGAACTGGTTCTTAGGTCAGCTTGGCAACAACTGGTCAGATGCTTGTGCAGATAACTTGGAAAAGTACGGATACATCATGGATATTCCAAAACAGCGTGATTTTTATAGAACCAAAATTGCAAGTGCGAATAATAAGGTGGTTGTTATCATCTCGGATGCATTCCGTTATGAAGTGGCAGCATCTTTGGCAGAACAACTTCGCAGAGAGAACAGAGCCAATGTGGAACTCGGCAACTGTCAAGCAATTTTCCCGACAGTAACCAAGTATGGAATGGCTGCACTCTTGCCAAATAGTGAATTAACCACAGAAAATAAGAACGGAATCATTAGTGTGTATGCAGATGGTAAGCCGACTGATGCCAATTACCGTGATGGTATTTTAAAGAAGGCAGATCCAGACAGTTTGGCTGTTCAGTATAAAGCATTGCTGATGAAGAAGACAACAGAAATCTCCGAGATGGGAAAGAACAAGAACGTCATTTATATCTACCACAACAGAGTGGATGATATGGGGCACACTGATGAAACGCAAATATTCCCAGCTTGTGATGATGCGATTGCAGAACTGAAAAATGCTGTTAATATGTCCGTGAATTATTTTAATGCGACAAAAATTTATATTACTGCAGACCACGGATTCTTATATACATACAGTCCATTATCTGAAGATGATAAGGTGGACAAGACCACAGTATCAAGTGAAGATGTGGAAGTTGACAGAAGATATCTTATTACAACGAAAGGTGCAAAACCAGAATATCTGCTTCCAGTGAAGTTCTTTGATGAGAATGCAGGATATGATGCATTTGCACCAAGAGAGAGTATTCGTATTAAGAAGAGTGGCAGCGGTCTTAACTTTGTTCATGGTGGTATCAGTCTGCAGGAGATGGTTGTTCCTGTTGTGGATTATATACCTGTCAGCACAAAGTCTAAGGCTTATAAGAGAAATGCTGGAAAGTATGATACAAAGCCTGTTGAATTAAACCTTCTTTCTGCTAACAGAAAGATTGTAAATATGTCATTCATTCTGAATTTCTATCAGAAAGATGAGGTAAGTGATAACAGAAGTCAGGCAAATTATCTGCTGTATTTTACAGATTCAAATGGTGTGCAGATTAGTGACACACAGAAGATTATTGCGGATAAGGTAAGCACGGATGGACAGGACAGAACTTTCCGTTGTAGCTTTAATTTGAAGTCACAAGCATACAGTAAGACAGAAAGCTATTATTTGAATATTGTGGAAGAAAGTAATGAGGTTCCACCACAGAAGGAAGAATTCCATATCGATATTGCATTTGCTGTAGATAGTTTCGACTTCTTCAGTTAATGCAAGATTGGAGGTGTTACAGATGGAGCAGATTGAAAGCTCTAGTGAAATTATAAAAGAAAAGTTACGAGCCAATTTCGATGGCAAGATTGTGCGTAAAGATCTGACCAAGAAAATCAAGGAAGGTGCAAATGTGCCAGTGTATGTCCTTGAGTTCTTGTTGGGTCAATACTGCAGTTCTGATGATCCTGAAATTGTGGAGAATGGAGTGCAGACAGTGAAGCGTATTCTTGCAGATAATTTTGTACGTCCGGACGAGGCACAGAAGATATTATCTATGCTTCGTAAGAAAGGCAGTCATACAGTTATCGATATGATTACGGTTCGACTGGATATTAAGAAGGACTGCTTCTTTGCAGAGTTCTCCAATCTCGGACTTACAAATGTTCCAATTGCAGATGAGTATCCAGAAAAGTTTGATCGACTGTTGTGTGGTGGTATTTGGTGTATCGTACAGCTGGATTATGAAATGGAGGGAGATGCTAACTTTGGCATCGTTGATTCTGATGGATTTGAACTGAAATCCAAGCAGAAGAAACAGAAGGATATTTCCCCAATCAGCATCCGAAAGCTGACACCAATTCAGATGCCACACATTGACATTGGGGAATTAAAGACAGGCAGAGGTGCATTTACCAAAGAGGAATGGATGGATGTTATGCTCCGTTCCATCGGTATGGAACCTGACTCTCTGAACGATAGAGAGAAGTGGCTGCTCCTTACAAGAATGATTCCGCTCGTAGAGAATAATTTTAACCTTTGCGAGCTTGGACCAAGAAGTACAGGTAAGTCCCATCTGTATAAAGAAATCTCTCCAAACAGTATCCTTGTATCTGGAGGACAGACCACAGTTGCTAATCTGTTCTATAACATGGGAAGAAAGACGGTTGGACTTGTTGGACTCTGGGATTGTGTGGCATTTGATGAGGTTTCCGGCATTCATTTCAAGGATAAAGATGGCATCCAAATTATGAAGGACTATATGGCATCGGGTTCTTTTGCAAGAGGCAAAGAGGAAAAGGCTGCATCGGCATCTATGGTCTTTGTTGGAAATATCAATCAGAGCGTGGATGTACTGCTTAAGACATCAAGCCTCTTCGATCCATTTCCACCAGAGATGGGAACAGATACGGCATTTCTTGACCGTATGCATTGCTATCTTCCTGGATGGGAGATTCCAAAGTTTCGACCTGAACATTTTACAAATGATTATGGCTTTATCAGTGATTACCTTGCAGAATTCATCCGCGAACTTCGCAAGGAGCAGTATGGTGATGCCTTAGATAAATATTTCAGATTGGGTAAGAATCTGAATCAGAGAGATACCATTGCTGTCCGCAAGATGGTAGGAGGTTATCTTAAACTGTTGTACCCAGATGGAAAGTTCTCTAAAGAAGAACTGGAAGAGGTACTTCGTATCTCATTGGAGATGAGACGAAGAGTCAAGGAGCAGTTAAAGAAACTTGGAGGCATGGAATTCTATGATGTGAATTTCTCATATATAGATTTGGAAGATATGTCTGAGCATTACGTTTCTGTACCAGAACAAGGTGGTGGCAAGCTGATACCAGAAGGTGTATGCAACCCAGGACAGATTTATACTGTTTCGCATGGTAAGTCTGGAATGATTGGTGTATTCCGTTTGGAATCACAGATGTTGCCAGGAAATGGAAAGTTTGAGCGTACTGGCATCGGTACGGATAGGGATGCCAAGGAAGCATCCAACACAGCATTCAATTTCTTAAAGGCGAACGGCAGCAGAATTAGTGGAAGTATCAGCACAACCATGAAGGACTACATTATCAATTACCAGGATTTGCAGGGAATTGGAATGACAAGTACCCTTGCACTTCCTACATTAATTGCATTATGTTCCATCGCACTTGGCAGACCAACTCTTGGATCATTAGTAGTACTTGGAGAAATCAGTATCAGCGGTACCATGATAAAGGTGGATGAACTGTCCAATGCACTGCAGGTATGTTTAGACAGTGGTGCAAAGAGAGTGCTGATTCCAGCGACATCCATGGTGGACTTTGCAACCGTACCCCCAGATTTAATGAGTGCATTTCAGCTGATTCCATATCAGAGTGCAGAGGATGCGGTATTCAAGGCATTGGGGGTGGAGTAAGCTATGGCAAATAAAAAAGATAAAGATAGTAAAGTTGAGTTTCTGAAAGTTGTATATTTTGATGAGGATGCCGCTCAAGATTATGTTGATATTACAAACGGTGGTCGTCTTGATTGGACAACAGAAGAAAACAAAGAAAAGATAGCAAAAATAATAGCAGAGATAGATGCAAAAGCACAAGGAGGATTCAATCTTTTTAATGTAATTAAGGCTGCACTATCTGGTGAAATTAAAGCTGATGCACAAGGAAGTCTCTCAAATATTGTTGGAAGCACATTGAAAAATACGCTTTTGACAGATTATATTTCTGCGGCAAGTGGTGATTCAGACGTAAAGAAATTTGGAGTTGGTGGTGTCTATGCACCAGCCAATTCCATTGCCCTATATAGAATGTACAGTTCATATTTAAATATTGTACCTAAAGACCAACTGCCAATAGATATGGAAAAATTAAATGATGCCATTCTGGGTGAGCGTGGATATTATGCCATGTTATTACTGGATGAAAAAGAACCTAAAAATGTGTTGCGATTTAATATTGCAGGATTTAAAAATCGATATCATCTAGCGGATCTTGCGAAAATGAACCTTGTCTATTATGGAGTTAAGGTTGGAACATGCACAAAGGAACAGCTCTCCATTGAAAATGAATTTACGGTCACTACAAGTACGATGCAAGAAACTATTTCTGTAGATGAAATTATTAATGGTTCTAGTCAGGAAAAGACTTCGAGCAAAGAACTCAGTGTATATGATATTGTATTGGCAGGTGTAATACGTGAATAAGGTTAAGATTTATTACGGGAGCAAAAAATGGTTCGACAAAAATCGTCCTTCAACTTATAGGAACTTAACGGAAGTAGTAAATGAATTAGATGAGCAAAAGCGCAAAAATATAATGTTTATTGCTAATATGCCAAAGAATAATGAGTCCGACAAGATGGTAGAGGATATCACCAAGAAACCAGCTGCTGACATTCTTGTTGCAGATGAAGGCGAATATAGTGGTGTTCAAGAGCATGTTATCATGAATTTTGCTAATTTTTTAGGAGAGATTGATGTTAATACCCTAATTTTACAAAATCCGCCAAAGCAGATTCGTAATCAGCTTGAAATTCTCTATCCTAAAGAAAAGAACATTATTAAGATAGAATATGAAAAATACAATCATATAACTCCTAGAAAACTTAAGGAGTTTAATCAATTATATGATGAACATATAGTTGGACAGAATGTTGTAAAGAAGGAATTATTGCCATTGCTTTATTCTAGGACGATTTCTGCTAATCGTAACAAACCGTTGGTTTTGTTATTCTGTGGCAAGCCAGGGATTGGTAAGACGGAGACTGCTAAATATTTAGCAGAGTTAATAGGTGGAAAATTGTTCAGACAACAGTTCTCTATGTTCCAAAATAACCAATTTTCAAATTATTTGTTTGGTGGAAACCATCATGAAAAGAGTTTTGCAAAAGATTTATTAGGACGTGAGTCGGATGTGATTTTATTGGATGAGTTTGATAAGGCCAATCCAATATTTCATAGCGCATTTTATCAGTTATTTGATGATGGAATATACGAAGATACTAACTATTATCTTGAATTAAAAAATGCAATCATAATTTGCACGACAAACTATACATCTCGTGAGGAAATCATAAAGAATCTAGGCGAAGCCATCTTCAATAGATTTAATGCAGTTATTTATTTTGAAGAATTGTCCATTGAGTCTAAGGTACATATATGTGATTTAGTTGTGGAGGAGATAGGTAAAAAATATAAAATTACCGTTGATTCCGAAATAATTGAAAGATTACATGCAAAAATGGAACTATTGGAGAGTGTTCGTGAAATCAGAAACCTAATAGAGAAAGTGTTTGCAACTATTGCTTTTGAAAATTCATTATCAGGAAAGTAAAGAAAGCAGGTCTGTACAAATAGAAGGAAGGTGATCAGGTGAAATTCTAATGACTAAGGATGAATGGTATAAACAGCTCTTTGAACATCTTGAAGCCTCGAGGTTTAGGAGCAGTTTTCATTTGAAGCAAAAGAATATTGATTACATTAATGTAAAGGGGTTGGATGTGATAAGGCAACACGCACAGGATTTTATAGCAAAGCGAGAAGCACCGGCATTTATTCCGAATGATGGAAAGCAGACGCCGACTAAAGGACATCCGGTATTTATTGCACAACATGCAACCGGAACCTGTTGTCGGGAGTGCATCAGAAAGTGGCATAAGATGCAGCCGGGCAGGGAATTAAGTCAGGTGCAGCAGGATTATCTTGTGGATGTAATTATGACATGGATACAGAAAGAACTTGGGAATGAATAAAATAAAGTAATTTGTGCAGACCGTCTGCACAAATTGGATTAGGATTTGAGAAAATATGCAAATATTTGTTGACGCAGATGCGTGTCCTGTAGTGGACATTGTAGAAGAAATAGCTGAAAAATATAATATTCCCACTACATTGCTGTGCGATACCAATCATGTGCTGTGTTCCGATTACTGTGAAGTGATTGTGGTTGGTGCAGGGGCAGATGCTGTTGACTATAAGCTGATAAGCATTTGTCACAGAGGAGATATTGTTGTATCTCAGGACTATGGTGTTGCAGTAATGGCTCTTGGTAAAGGTGCCTATGCAATTCATCAGTCTGGCAAATGGTACACAGATGAGAATATCGACCGCATGTTGATGGAGAGGCATTTGAACAAGAAAGCAAGACGGGGTTCTTCAAAGAATCATATTAAGGGACCAAAGAAGCGGACGAGTGAAGATGATGAGCGTTTTGCACAGTCATTTGAGAAGCTTGTGCTGTTGGCACAGGCGAAGGAAGGTGAGCAAAATGGGGCTGTTTAAGAAGAAATGTGTAGTACAGTCTTATGATAAGGAAAACAAGAAGCCGGTAATCAAAGCAAGCATTTGTAATGGCGAGCAGGTTGCAGGCTTTAAGGATATACATACAGGTAAGATAGAAGAGGAAATGCTGATAAAAAGTCTGGCAGACCTCGAACATTTTAAGGCTATGTATGGAATAGATGAAGAGATAGCAAAGGAATACTGATTATGAATATACAGATATTTGGGACTAAGAAATGTAACGACACAAAGAAAGCTGAGTGTTTCTTCGAAGAGCGTGGCATAAAGTATCAGTTCATTGACATGAAAGAAAAAGGAATGAGCAAGGGTGAGTTTAACTCTGTGGCTCAGGTCAATGGTGGTCTTGAGAATATGATTAACTGGGAAGGCAAAGACAAAGATTTACTTGCACTCATTAAATATATTGCTGATGAAGACAAGCTGGAAAAGGTGCTTGAGAATCCACAGGTAATTAAAACTCCAGTAGTAAGAAACGGAAAGCAATCAACACTTGGTTATCAACCGGATATCTGGAAAGGATGGAACTAATGGTAAAGAAAATAGTAAAAGATCCATTATTTCTTGCACAGAAATCTGTGGATGCAACAGAGGCAGATAAGCAGGTGGTAACGGATTTACTCGATACATTGCGTGCTAATCTTGATCATTGTGTAGGCATGGCGGCAAACATGATAGGTGTTAAGAAGAATATTATTGTGGTGGCTGCAGGTCCATTTCAATTTCCAATGATAAATCTGGTAATAACGAAGAAACATGGGGAATATCAGACGGAGGAAGGATGTCTGTCGTTGGAAGGGGTCCGTCCATGCACCAGATATCAAGAGATTGAGGTGGATTACCTAGACCAGAACTTTAAGAAACAGCATGGGAAATATTCCGGTTGGACAGCACAGATTATTCAGCATGAGATTGACCATTGCAATGGCATAGTAATATAAAGTACGGATAGGCAGCTTCCTGAAATTGCAAGAGGAATATTTTAATGCGCAGAGCAGATAGAAGTTATAAAGATTTAAACCAAAAACAGAAAAGTGCTATTGCTGATAAAACTTATAGGATGTATTTAAAGTTTTACCTTGTAAACCAAAGAATGCCGACTGATACTGAAAAGGACAGCATTTGTAGAACACTGTTTACAGCAGTATATGCTATTGCTCCAAGAACAGAATATGAAGAGTTCTGTAAGATTGTGGATAAGCGTGAAGCTGGTTATAAGGAGCGTATATTAAGGGATATTCAGAATGGCATTACCCTTGAAAAACTGAATATGAAAAGGCATAAGAAAACTCCAGAGGAAAAGGCAGCTGTTTTGAAGATGAAAAGGAAACAGCGGAGAGCAAAAAGGAAAGCTATGAATAAGCAGGCAGTTGATAACATAGGTCAGGATGACACATTTCTTTACATAGCAGGGTATACTTCTGGTGGGGCACCATAAGGAGTAACCTGGGAAGAAATGGGACTGGAACCATGGCAGGAATTAGAAGAGGAGTAATGAAGTGTACATAATAAAAACTATACAAGGCGATATAACTAAAATTAAAGACGTGCAGGCAATCGTTAATGCAGCCAATAATTCACTCCTTGGAGGCGGAGGTGTTGATGGTGCCATTCATCGTGCAGCTGGACCGGGACTTTTAGCCGAGTGCAGAACACTTCATGGCTGTGAAACTGGAGAGGCAAAGATTACAAATGCATATAATCTGCCATGTGATTATGTAATACATACTGTTGGACCGGTATGGAATGGTGGTAGGAACAAAGAGGAGGAGCTTATTGCAAACTGCTATTTTAATTCTATGAAGCTTGCTATGGAGAATGGAATCAGAACCATTGCATTTCCATCTATATCGACAGGAGTATATAGTTTTCCGGTAGAACTGGCAGCAAAGGTAGCGGTTTATACAGTTAATAGATTCCTGCAGGATAATCCGGACTGTTTTGATTTGGTGGAATGGGTGCTGTTTGATGCACATACTGAGGCAGTGTATGAAGCTGAGGTGGACAAGTTATATAAGTAATAGATGATTTTAATTTGATGATTTGGAGGATGACTATTGAAAATAGATGAGTATTTACAACTTCTTTTTGAGGGCAAAATGGGTGCGGCTAAAGCAGTTAGGTTTTCTACTATACCAGATAAATTAATAAAATTCATTTGGCTTGATGATTCTGATTCTGACGATAAGAAATTTCTTTCATTGAAAAGAAATGAGATATGGTTTGCACAAAAAGATTTATTGAATGATCCATATGAATATAAGGGTATGTTGCTTGATAGAAATAGGATGCACAATGCAGGATATAGCAATGATATCATAGATTATTATCAGCAATTATTCGATTTTAGTGATTATGGTATAACATGTCTGTCGGCTAATAGTATTGATTATTTACCAATGTGGGCTTATTATACGAATAATCATAGGGGATTTTGTGTCGAATACGAAGTAATCAAAAAGGATTGCATACATGAAGTATTATATGAGCCAGAAAGAATCAAAGTAGCGTCATTAATATTTCAATGTAGAGATGCTATCAAGAAAGCCATTATTTTAGGGCAAGGAGAACAAGCAGAGTTCTATTCAACCTTATTTTTACAGAACTTATTTATCAAAGCAAAGTCGTGGAAACATGAAAAGGAATATCGTATAGTTTATCCTTTAGATAACGATATAGGAATGAATATACCAGTAAGCAACTTAGGACTTAGAACAAGTCGAATTGTTGCCGGTATAAATTGTTCTAAAAATGATATTGTTAGACTGAATGAGATTTCTAATGAGCTTGGATTAGGTAATGTTTACAAAAGTAGAGTACATTCCGAAAAATATACATTAGATTATATTAGGTGGTGTTGATTGGAAGTTGATGAGCAATATGCAGGCTGACAATATAAATTTAAAGGAAGGTGAGCAGGTGAAATTTTTTGACTATGATAAAAATGATAATAATGTCGAATACTATGAGATATTAGAGGATTTAATGGAGCGCTGGGAGCATGAAATTGTAGAATTCAAAGAGGCAAAAGGTGGCTATGATACAGATAAAATTGGACGTTACTTTTCGGCAATTAGCAATGAAGCGAATCTTAGAAATCAGCAGTATGGCTGGCTTGTATTTGGCGTAAGTGAAAAGGATAAGGTTAAACATGTTGTAGGAACTGCTTATAAGGAAGGTGACAAAAGTCTTCTTGAAAAATTCAAATATGAAATTGCAAGAGACACAACTAATGGTATGACATTCTACGATATTATTGAGTTGTTGCCAGTTGTAAATGGAAAAGAACTGCGTGTGTTGATGTTTAAGATACCCGCTGCAGCAACAGGTATCCCAACAGATTGGAAGACCAATTACTATGAAAGATCTGGAGAAAGTCTTGTACCTCTAAAGCAATACAAGATTGATGCAATCAGATCACAAGAAAGAAAAGACTGGTCTAAACAGATTATAGAAGGTGCAACTATCGACAATCTGGACCAAGGTGCGATTCAGTTAGCTCGTGAAAAGTACAAGGAGAAGATGGCACAAGAACCAATTTCTAAAGAAGTTGATGGTATGTCAGATGAACAGTTTTTGACGAAGATGAAGCTGTTAATAGGTGGCAAGGTTACAAATGCTGCAATGCTTTTGTTGGGAAATTCTGATTTTGACTATTTATTCACAGCCGCTCCAAGTATTATGTGGCGTCTCTATGGTGTAGATGGAACAGACAAGGATTATGCTATTTTTAAGATTCCGTTTATCAATGTTGTTGATAAGGTATTTGCAAAGGTAAGAAATCTGACATATCGGTATATGCCAAATCAAATGACGTTATTTCCTATGGAAACAGAACAGTATGATAGTTGGTTGATGAGAGAGCTTTTAAATAATAGTATTGCTCATTCAAATTATCAATTAGGCGGTAGAATTTATGTAAACGAATTTGATGACAAAATTAAGATTACTAATCCGGGAGATTTTATTCCACAGAGAATAGAGAATGTTTTGGAAGTTAGCTACAATCCACCGTTTTATCGTAATCAGTTGCTGGCAGAAGCAATGGTAGCTTTTCATATGATTGATACTGCTACACTCGGAATTAGACGAGCTTACAATATTCAGAAGGCGAAGTATTTTCCGATGCCAGACTATGATTTTTCATCTGGTGTTCAAGTGGACGTAACAGTTTATGGCAAGACTTTGGATGATAATTATATGCATATTTTATATGATCATCCAGAACTGAATTTGCAAGATGCATTTTTACTTGATAAAGTGCAAAAAGGTATTCAGATTGAGAAGAAAGATGCTGATAGGTTACGAGCATTAAAGCTTGTAGAGGGCAGACTTGGAAGCTTATATTTGTCTGCATCAGCTGCAAAAAGCATAGAGGATCAAGCAGGTTATATTAAAAACAAAGGATTAGATGATCAGTATTATAAGACATTGATTATTGAGTATCTAAAACAATATACAAAGGCAAACAGAAAAGAAATTGATAGATTATTATGGGACAAGTTGCCAGACTCGTTGTCAGAGGTTCAGAAGAAGAATAAGATTCATAATTTGCTTACATCAATGAAAAACAAAAATCTTATCGAAAAAGACAGCGACAATCAACAGAAATCAAACTGGGTATTAAAGTAGAACTCGGTTAAGCTCGGTTTGGTTTGGATGTAATTTAACCAAGATTAACCAAGAAAAACCTAAATTAAAAAGAAATTAGGATGACCTCTTGGTTTGATCTCGGTTGAAAATTGTTTTTAACCGAGACTCTAACTGAGATTTAACCGATGTTACTATTGAGAAGGCACAAAATAATTATTGCAAATGATGTAATGGATATTGATTTGGTAATGTGAGCGAATGGGCATATACTTTATTTAGTAGTATATGCCCCAAATTTAAAACATAAATACTAGGTTGACACTAAAAAGAACCGCATATATACTATATCTAAGATATGGAGGTGCTCATATGGTTCAAGATGAAAACTTATATCAAAAAGTAATTGCAGACTATAGGATTACCAATTCTGTAAAGAAAACCGCACAAAATGTGGGGACTTCACTTGTAAGAGCTCAGAGGATACTGATAACTGAGGGGTTATGGAGTAGTCATACATCTGAACAAGTTGGAGAACTATTTCGGAAAGGGATGACTACATCAGAGATTGCAAAGCAGTTAGTGATATCAGAGAAAACAGTCCAAGCATATCTGCCATATACACGAACGGAAACTGGTTATGGAGAAAGTCGGTCATATAATTCAAAAAAAAGTGAAGATTATCGAAGACGTATGTATATAGCAGCGGACAGTCAAGTTTCCAATAAATTCGATGAAATAGTCAGACAGAGTAAACAGCATGATGAGTCTGCTGGGACAATAAGGGTTATGACAGAGCATGAACTTTTACGGGTGCAAAAGAAATCAGATGGAGAAAGAATAAAGAAAAAGGAGAGTGAAGAAATGTCAGAACAGAAGTATTCTGTATTAAAATTACGTCTTTCCCTGAATCTGGAGGAAACAGATGTTAAAGACAGAGTTGTTCTTAATAGATATGGAAAAGTAAAGCAAGGTATTATTAGGGAGATACTTGTCCCGGCTGATATTACATTACATGCACTGCATTATGTGATTCAGCGTGCTTTTGGATGGCAAAACAGTCATCTACATCAGTATCTTTTGCCAGAAGAAGTTTTTCAGAAGATGACTGGTGGAAAGAATAGACAGGATGAATGTGGAAGAACTCTATATGATGGGAAACTAACGGATTGGATAGATTTGTGTGGTGTGTATTTTCGCTTTCCGTGCGATGATTTTGAAGATATCTATTGGGATGATGATTATAAGCAAGGAGTCAGTATCAAGACATGGTTTCGCAAGAAATATACAGCACCTTATTCCTACGGTGGTAAGTGGGAACATTATGCATTTGCAAATGCTACAGCAAAAAGTTTAATTACAGAAAATCCGGTAATTAGAGTTACTCCATCTTTTGATGAATGGATGGAAATGAAAAAGAATGGAATTGATGTTTCTAAGCAGAAAGATAAAATGATTCCTGTGACAGATGCAACGATTGAACAGGTTGGACTGGGATTTGAGAGCAGAATGGACGAACTTCTGGAGCGATTGAAGGTAACTGAGGTCTTGGCTGCTAAAGATGAAAAAGTTCCAGATGATATTAGAGCAGCAGTACAGTTTGTTGCAAAAAGACTAGCAAAGGTGAACGAGGAAATCGAAGTAACACCAATTACAAAATCTCTAAAATATAATTATGATTATGGAGATGGATGGGAAGTTGATATTGTCATGGAGGAAAAATATTATACAAAGAATCGTTTAGACACAGCATTTGAGGGAAATGTAGACGGCTTTGTAGTAGTTTCCAATGAGGAAAGTCTTATAGAGGAAGCCAGAGCGTATGATATGAGTGATCATCTCCAAGATGAACTGTTATCAAAGATTATTCAAACAGTGGAGATAAAAGGAAAACCAATATGCATATTTGCAGACGGCCTCCCTGTTATGGATGATGTCGGTGGAGTACACGGGTATATTGATTTCTTAATGACAAGCAGACTGGGAAATCAGGAAGAAAGAGATGAAATAAGAGACTGGGCAAGTGGAATGGGTTGGACAGGACGCATGTATAAGCCTGAAAATATATTATAAAAAAATGGCACTAGAGAAAATTTCCTCTTACAGCTAATGTTGAAAGTAGATAGTAAAAGAGCTGGGTGCCATGTGCCCAGCTCAATCTTCCACATGGAATACATCTTCCACTAGCGTATTAAAGTACTTTGATATTCGCAGCATAAATTCGGCAGATGGGGTACTGTCCCCACGTTCTATCTTGCCGACAGTTTTGGCGCTGTATCCGATGGCAGCGGCGAGGTCATCCTAGTAAATGCCACGCTGTTCTCGGATTTCTCTGATATTATTGGTAACTGCCATAAAAATCCCTTCTTTCAGTTCTATATTTCTATATTTTCTTATTGTCATTATGCAAAATAATGTGTCCAATAAAAAGGACTTGTGCTTATTATTTACAATGTCCTGTAATAGCAGAAGCATCAGATTTTCCAAGAACTTTTCCAAATATGTCTAAGCGGTCGTTTTCTCCAACCTTGATAGGTGCATACTTTTCATTAAGAGAGATAAGGAAAATTCCACCTTTATCGTTTTGTAATTTCTTAATATAGGCTTCTCCGTTTAGAGAGAAGATACCGATTTCTCCATTAGCAACAGATTCCTGTTGTAATACCCATACAATCTGACCATCATGGAATTCAGGTTCCATACTGTCACCACTAATACGTACACCGAAAGTAGTATCTTCCGGCAGTATAGATTCATCTATGCGTACAGTCTCTTTCGGTCCGTCTACAAGAAAGTTACCGGTTCCGGCTGATACAGCATTTTCAAAAATATCAATGCTTCGGAATGGAATTATCTTAGCAGTCTGCTTTTCATACATTCCGGATGCGTGAAGCAGATTGATATAATCCATAGCCTTTTCTCTGCCCTCATCAGTAAGTGATGAAAAAGGATCAGCAGGATTCATTCCAAAATATGCTTCATACATATTAGTAATATTATTTCTAAAACAAAAAGCTATGAAGAAAAAGAATTTTATCTAAAACTTGCGTCAAAGGAAAAATATAAGGCAAAAGAACTGGCGAGATAGATTGATAGTGGATATTATGAGAGGTTGTTTTATCTAATGGAAAAGCCCCATCTGCAATCGAAAGTAAAGATATGACAGGTGTTCTTAGGGATATGTATATGTTAGAGTTTCTTGATTTGTCAGAACCATATAAGGAGAAGAAAAGTAAACGCTAAATAAAATAGCATTTTTATATTAAGGAGATATACGAAACAGGAGAGACTTAATTTATATCGTATAGATATGAAATAAAGGAAGTATCGAAGGTGAGAGAAGATAAAGCCAGATAGTCTTGAGGACGTGGGAGAGATTCTGCGTCCTTTTTTAGTGCGGATCAATTTGATAGATGTTATAATGTGAAAAATAAATGCGAAACAGAATAAAGATGTTTACATGGTAGCACTCAGAGATGAAGGTAAGCTGATAGGATATTATGAGAAGCATGAATATTGAAATGTAGAAACTATGAAACAATATGATTTATGTTAGTATTATGATATAGATTAAACAGGGAATCAGTGATAAAACAATATCGGACAGGAGTAAAAATTATGCCTAATATATTAATTGTAGAGGATGATATAAATATTAATAACCTTCTTTGTGAGGTACTTAGGAAGGCAGGTTATATGTGTGAACAGGCATTTTCAGGAACAGAGGCAAAGCTGCTTCTGGATATAAAAGAAAAGGCTTATACGCTTGTACTGCTTGACTTAATGCTGCCTGGTGCAAGTGGTGAAGAGGTTTTAAAAGAGATAAGAAAACAGGGAAGGCTTCCGGTGATTGTGCTGACGGCAAAGGATAGTATAGATGATAAAATCGGAGTGCTGACAGACGGAGCAGATGATTATATAACAAAGCCCTTTGAAATTAGAGAGGTATTGGCACGTATTCAGGTGCAGCTTCGTCATATAGAGGCAGAAACAAAAAGTGAAGCAGAGGCAGAAATAGAATCAGAAACGGAATTAAAAACAAAGGCTGGTATACAGGAAGGACAAGGCAGCGGAAGGCTTGAGTTCAGGGATATGGTGCTTATACGCTCTACCTTTGAGGTAAGTATCGGTGGCAGGGTGCTTCCTAAGATTACAAAACAGGAATTTGCAATACTGGAATTGCTGCTTAAAAATCCGAAGCAGGTGTTTAGCAAGGAGGATATATTTGAATATGCGTGGGATGAGCCATATATGGGTGAAACAAAGACACTGGATGTGCATATAAGCAATATCAGAAAGAAAATAAAGACCGTGACACCTGATGAATATATAGAAACAATATGGGGGATTGGATATCGCCTGCATGAATAATTTACTCTTTTTTTACTATTTATTTGCGATTGATTAGGATTTATTTTTTATGATAAGAGCAGTTAAGAAAAGGAGGAAAAAGCTTTGAGTGAATTATTATTGCAGACAAGGAATCTGACTAAGCAGTATGGCAGACACAGGGCGGTTGATGATGTAAATATGCACATTAAAAAGGGTGCGATATATGGCTTTATTGGAAGAAACGGAGCCGGTAAAACGACCTGTCTTAAGATGATTAGCGGACTGTCAACACCGTCTTATGGCGAAATAGAAATGTTTGGGTATAAGGGAAAGGACTTACAAAAGGTACGTTCAAGAGTAGGGTGTCTTATAGAAGCTCCCGGACTTTATGGCAATATGTCGGCATATGACAATCTGAACATTAAATGTAAGCTTACGGGGATTAAGAAAAAAGGATATATAGAAGAACTGTTAAAAACAGTGGGCCTTGATACTGTTGGAGAAAAGAAAACAAAGCATTATTCGCTTGGAATGAAGCAGCGCTTAGGGATTGCTCTTGCACTTGTAGGCGAGCCTGACCTGCTTATTCTTGATGAGCCGATTAATGGACTTGATCCACAGGGAATAGTGGAGGTGCGTGAAACTATCCAGAAGCTTGCAAAGGAGCGTGGCATGACAATATGTATTTCAAGTCATATTCTGGAGGAATTATCAAAGCTTGCTACAGATTATGGCATTATTCATAATGGATGCCTTGTGCAGGAGCTTACAAGAGAAGAGCTTATGAAAAAATGCAGTGAGCGCATAGAGCTTACACTTGATAATCCTAAGCAGGCTATTGCTGTGCTTGATGATATGGGCTTTAGCAGCTATCAGGTTATAGATAAAGAACATATTCATATATTTGAAAGACTGGGAGAAAGTGCCAGACTGAACATGGAGCTTGCAAAGGCGGGAATTCCAGTTAAAGGAATATCTATTACAAGTGAAGAACTTGAGAATTATTTCTTAAGGCTTACAGGGGGTGACAATCGTGCTTAATATGATAAAGATGGATGTATACAGAATGTTTCGTACAAAGAGTATGTATGTAATATGGATTATATTGCTGGCATCAGCACTGCTTACCTCATTTCTTTCAAAAATAGATTATGATGCAGTTAATAAGGAATGGGAGCAACAACAGGCAGATGACAGCAACAAGGAACAGCTTTCGCAGCAGAATACAGATAATGTCAATATTGGTATGAGTGTGGAATTACCTACGGAGCCAGGGAAGAAGGTTACGGTAATGGATGTTTTCTTTTCTAATGCACAGGGGAAGTTTTATGCACTTTTTCTTGTAATATTTGCGGTTATGTTTGCAACAGCAGATATTAAGAGCGGTTATATTAAGAATATTGGTGGACAGGTGTCACAAAGGGGGATGCTTATTGTTTCAAGGGCAGTTGCACTTGCTTTATTTACAGCAATTACCTTTGCAGGGATATTTGTATTCCAGGCAGCAGCGAATATGCTTGCGTTTAAATGTGTGATGTGGGGTAACTGGAAGGAGATTATACCTTATTTCTTAACGGAACTTACGCTTCATTATGCATTTGTGTTAATATGTATGGCGATAGCAGTTATAATTAAGAATAATGTCATAAGCATGACCTTGTCGGTATGTCTTACCATGAATATAATGAGTATTGTGTATGCCTTTATAGATTATGTAGTTAACAGAAGGGGATTTCATAACTTCAGCATATATAAGTATACAGTAACTGGAAGGATGGCAATGCTTCCTATGAATGCAGGCAGGGATGATGTTGTTAGTTCGATGTGTGTGGCAGCTGTATTTATTATAATAATGCTGTCATTAAGCAGTTATATTTTTCAGAAAAGGGATATATAGAGAATGAGGATTATTATTGGAATATTAGCAGTAATAATTATTATACAGGCATTTATTATGTGGAAATACCAGCGGCAGATTAAGGACATCTGCCGCCAGTTGTCGTTTCTTATGGAACACGATAGTAACAAGCTGATTCAACGTGAAATAGATATGGGGGGAATAGGTGAGCTTTCAGATAAATTGAATGAGCTTCTTGACCTGCGTAAAAAAGAAAGAAATGAGTACAGAAAAAAAGAAGAGCTGATTGCAGATACATATACTAATCTTTCACACGATATAAGGACACCGCTTACATCGCTGGATGGGTATTTCCAGCTTATAGAGGAATGTGACAATATAGATGACCAGAGGAGATATCTTGATATAATCAGAGAAAGGCTTAACAGCCTCAATGAAATGCTGGAGGAGCTTTTTACATTCACTAAGCTGAAAAATGATTCGTATAAGCTGGAGCTTACGGATTGTTGTATGAACAGAATATTAAAAGAAGCTGTATTTTCTTATTATGATGAATGGAAGAAGCAGGGCATCTGCCCAGATATTAGTATTACTGAGGAAATGCTGTATATATCAGGTAATAAGCAGGGCTTAAGGAGAGTTATACAGAATGTCATAAAAAATGGTCTTGATCATGGGGAAAAAAATATAAGTATCAAGCTTACCCGTGAGGATAATTACGCCTTGCTTAAAATCAGCAATTATACGGAACATCCTGAAAATATTGACTTAAGCCATGTGTTCGAGCGTTTTTATAAAGCAGATGTGGCAAGAGGCAGAGCCTCAACCGGACTGGGTTTATCTATTGCAAAAGAGCTTGTGGAGCGTATGAATGGAGATATAAGTGCAAGAATACAGGGGAATGATTTCATTATTGAGATAAAAGTTTTGCTTGTGGTATAACATGCATAGGCTGAAAACCAGGAGCCTTTCAGACAGAGGAAGGATGTCTTTCCTTAGAGGGGGCCCGCCCATGTATAAGATATCAGGAAATTGAAGTGGATTATCTTGACCAGAACTTTAAGAATATTCTCAGAAGAAATGGATTTGAGTCATTAGAAGGATTGAGAGGATATCCAAAGAAGCATTTTATAAAGTTTAGTAATATGGGGCAGGCAACACTGCAGGAATTATATCAGATTTGATGACTTCCTATGTATGGATGCGTTTAGAATGTGGATAAAAAGCAAAGATGATTTGAGAAGTTACAGCCTTGAGGAACTTGAAGAGATGTGTCCGAAGGGTATAAGGTTGTTTATAAGATTAAAGAAGTTGAAAACAATACAAGAGTAATCTTATGTGATTTTTTAAATAAAAGAAAACTATGAAAAATAATAAATTGTTGTATTATGATGTTGATAATAAAATATGGAGGTGTATCATGAAAGCACATAAATATTGGTCAATCGGAGCAATAGTTACAATGGTTGGAACTTTTTATACAGGATATAAAGGGTTAAAAGCAGCACACAAATACTTTGCATTTGGCTCTCTGATATGCATGATTATGGCAGTCTATTCTGGTCATAAAATGATTTCAGGTAATAAAAGTACAAGAAAACAGGTGGAAAATACAAAAGCGGAGGAATAGTAAATGTTAGAGTTAGGA